>OLGB01000085.1_pt1 | contig 133553 bp, 140 predicted proteins | sample 1605691 | NCBI WGS metagenome assembly OLGB01 (sample SAMEA3888925, study PRJEB22519) | human gut metagenome | biome: human gut; feature: human-associated habitat; material: faeces | place: Denmark | collected 2010 | reverse complement strand
CCCTGTACATGCGTGTATTGTCTGGACATGAAACGACCCTCCTGCCGTAGTTTTGCTTTCCTCAATTCTACAACAGAAGGGGGTTTTATTTCACTGTCTATTTTCCTTCATGCAGTCCAAGGTGCCCGGCAGCGTCAACGCAAAGGCTTACAATCGCTTATTCTATCATGTAGAGCTGCCGTCCCTGTTGGGCAAGGGAAACGGAAAAGCAAGGGGTAGGAATCATGCGGCAGCTTTGCGCCCCCGCTCCCGTCCGCCTGTTTTGTACTGCGCGCCCACGCCTGCCAATCCTGGAAAGGCTCATTCCAAAATGGCGGCCCAGGAACGCCCAGCCTGAAAAAGGACCCCGCCAAGGCGGAAGTCCTTTCCCGGGTTTCTCTGTCCTCATAAAAACACTTCCGGCGGAACCCTGCTTATTCCCCCGCCTTTTCAGCTGTCGAAAGCTTTTTCGCAATTTCCTTTGCGGCAACCTTTTGCGCCCATTCAAAGCGGTCGGACAGCTTTGGGATAAATATGCCGCCAATAAGGAAAATGAAAAATCCCACAAGCAGCAGCACCGTTGACACGCCGCCCACGAATCCAGCGGACGAATGGCCGTTGGCATTGTACAGCACAACGCCCAGCGCCAGCGGCACAACGCTTGCAATTACAGCAAGAAGAAAGCAGCTGGTAGGCTTATGCGTATGCTTGGAAACAAACGTGGCCCGCGGACAATTTCGAAATTTCGTGTACTTATAAGGGATTTTAACGCCCATGCAAATCTCCTTCCCTCTAGAAAAAAGAAAGCCCCAGGCACGTATCGGGGCTTTCTTCAACAAAGCTTACTTCTGCGCTTCCTCAATCGCCACGGCCACAGCCACGGTAGCGCCTACCATGGGGTTGTTGCCCATGCCGATCAGGCCCATCATCTCCACGTGCGCCGGAACAGAGGAGCTGCCCGCAAACTGCGCGTCGCTGTGCATGCGGCCCATGGTGTCGGTCATGCCATAGCTGGCAGGGCCGGCGGCCATGTTGTCGGGATGCAGCGTGCGGCCCGTGCCGCCGCCGGAGGCAACGGAGAAGTACTTCTTGCCGTTCTCCACAGCCCATTTCTTATACGTGCCAGCTACGGGATGCTGGAAGCGGGTGGGGTTGGTGCTGTTGCCGGTAATGGACACGTCCACATCCTCCAGGCGCATGATCGCCACGCCCTCGGTTACATCGTCCGCGCCGTAGCAGCGTACCTTGGCCTTCTCGCCGTCGGAGTAAGCGGTTTCCTTTACCACATGCACTTCGCCGGTCTTGTAATCCATCTGGGTCTGCACATAGGTAAAGCCGTTGATGCGGCTGATGATGAAGGCGGCGTCCTTGCCCAGGCCGTTAAGGATCACGCGCAGGGGCTCCTTGCGCACCTTGTTGGCGGTACGGGCGATACCGATGGCGCCCTCGGCGGCGGCGAAGCTCTCGTGGCCAGCCAGGAAGGCAAAGCACTTGGTGCTCTCGCTCAAAAGCATAGCGCCCAAGTTGCCGTGGCCCAGGCCAACCGCGCGCTGGTCGGCAACGGAGCCGGGGATGCAGAACGCCTGCAGGCCCTCGCCAATGGCAGTGGCAGCCTCGGCGGCAGTTTTGCAGCCCTTCTTCAGCGCGATGCCAGCGCCCAGGGTGTAGGCCCAAACCGCGTTTTCAAAAGCGATGGGCTGTACGCCGCGCACGATGCCGTCCACATCCACGCCGCTGTCCTTTACAAACTGAGCCATCGAGTCCAGATCGGCAAAGCCATACTCTTTGAGCACGCCCTCAATCTTGGCGATTCTTCTCTCGTATCCTTCAAAAGTAGCCATTTCTACTCACCTCTTATCAAATTCGCATTACTGATGACGGGGATCGATGTACTCGACAGCCTCGGCAAAACGGCCGTAGGTGCCAACGTTCTTCTCATACGCTTCCTTGGGATCTACGCCCTTCTTGATGGCTTCCATCATCTTGCCCAGATGCACGAACTGATAGCCGATGACCTCATGATCCTTGTCCAAACCGATCTTGAGCACATAGCCCTCTGCCATTTCCAAATACCGCACGCCCTTTTTGAGGGTGCCGTACATGGTGCCAACCTGGCTGCGCAGGCCCTTGCCAAGGTCCTCCAGGCCGGCGCCGATTACCAGGCCGCCCTCGCTGAAGGCGCTCTGGGTGCGGCCGTAGACGATCTGCAGGAACAGTTCGCGCATGGCGGTGTTGATGGCGTCGCAAACAAGGTCGGTATTCAGGGCTTCCAGAATGGTCTTGCCGGGCAGGATTTCGGCGGCCATGGCGGCGGAGTGGGTCATGCCGCTGCAGCCGATGGTTTCCACCAGCGCTTCCTGAATGATGCCTTCCTTTACGTTCAGGGTCAGCTTGCAGGTGCCCTGCTGGGGAGCGCACCAACCGATGCCGTGCGTCAGGCCGCTTACGTCCTTAATCTCACGGCTCTGCACCCACTTGCCTTCTTCGGGAATCGGCGCGGGGCCATGGTTAGGCCCCTTCTTGACGCATACCATTTCCTCGACTTCTCTTGAATATTGCATTGATTGTATCCTCCTGTTCCAACATAGTGTGTGATGCGGACACATACAAGCGTAGTATAACACATTTTTCCGTATCTAAAAAGTGGTTGCTCCAATATTTTGATATTTTTTATGACGAATTGCAATATCGAGTCGAACAGTTGAAAGAAGGGATTCACGAAAGATGCAGGAGGCAGAACGGTAGTGCAAAGAGCTGCCGGTTTCTTTTCGCCCTGCGCCTGACCCGCAAAGGCAGGCCGGTGTTTCTTCCTCCTAGAAAGGCACTGATCAATATAGTTATACAATGTCTTGGTGAAGACCATCGTTTCAAAGAGGTTTTCTCGCCGCGCGTAACCGCAAACCGCATCGCCAAGTATGGCCTCCTGCGCATACGGAAGAAATGCCGCGGCCTTCATTTGCAGCAGGCTTTCCAGCTGCGCGCGCTTTTCTGCCGCCAGGCGCCCGTACTCCCGCCTTTTTGTGGTATTGCGCTCTTGAAACATGGCCAACCGCCGGTGGCGTTTGGCGTGGCAATTCGTTCTACCGCGTTCGCCATGTTTTGTCTTTTTATTCTTTTCTGTCCGACTTCATTTTACCATTCGACGCTTCTTCCGGCCTTTCACGCCGTTTTCCGGCCATATGCGCCACGTCCAGCCTCAACACCGTTACTGTCGAAGCCATATCAGGTGTAAAGGAGAAAAACCGCCCCGTCTGATGCCGCATAAGCAGCGAAAGCGCCTCGCATTTCTCCTGCACGTCCTCAACCACGCTGGCTATGGCGCTGCCGGTAATGCTTTCAAATGCATATCCATAGCCGCAGGCGGACGCGGCCTCAATTAACTGGTGCTCGCCGTCCACCTCAAAGGCCACATGGGGATCGCGCGCAATGGCCTCCAGCTTGCGGCCCGTATGCGCGCAATGAAAATAAAGCCTAGGCTGTTCCTCCGTCCAAAGATACCCGTAGTTCATAGGCACAATGTACAACCCCTCCGCATCGCGCACGGCGATGCGGCACACCTTGCATGCGTCCAGTATGCGCCTAAGTCCTTCGCGGCTTGTAACGGCACGGTCTGTGCGGCGTATGGGCTTCATGTTTCCTCCTCCCCGGATGGGCCAAGCATGCGGCGCGCTTCCTCGCCCTCCACAGTTTCTACCCGGCGCAGCCTTTTCTCTATGGCGCGTGTTTTTACAAAGGCAGTGTCGATGCTATCGGTAGCTTGTTGCAGCTTTTCCTGCGTTTTTTGAAGCAGCGCGGCAAAAGCGCCAAAATCGCCCTTGACGGCTCCTAACAGCTTCCATACTTCGGCGGAGCGCTGCTCTATGGCCAACGTGCGAAAGCCCATTTGCAGGCTGTTAAGCAGCGCCAGCAGGGTGCTGGGCCCGGAGATCAGCACGCGCTGCTCCCTTTGAATGGCCTCCACCACGCCCGCATGGCGCATCACCTCGGCGTAAAGCCCCTCCAGCGGCAGGAACATCACCGCAAAATCAGTGGTATGGGGCGGCGCAATATACTTGCCAATGCGCCGCGCCTCGGTGCGCACCGCGTTGAGCAGCGCCTTCTGCGCGCTTTCCACAGCCTGTTGGTCGCCGTTCTGCGCGGCCTCGGTCAGGCGGGCATAGTCCTCCTGCGGAAATTTGCTGTCAATGGGCAGGTACACAGGAGCGCTCCCCTCCTCGCGCCCTGGCAGGCACACGGCAAATTCTACACGCTCGCCGCTGCCGGGGCACACGGCCACGTTGCGCTGGTACTGGGTGTCCGTCAGGGCCTGCTCAAGCAGCGCCCCCAACTGGATTTCTCCCCATACGCCGCGCGTTTTTACATTGCCCAGCATGCGTTTCAAATCGCCCACGCCGCTGGCCAGGCTGTGTACCTCGCCCAGGGAGCGGTATACCTGCTCCAACCGCTCGCTCACCTGGGAAAAGCTTGCGCTCAGGCGCTTTTCCAGCGTGTCGCTTAGCTTTTCATCCACGGTTTGCCGCATCTCGCTAAGCTTTTGTGCGTTTTCCTCCCGCAACAGGCGCAGGCCTTCTTCCACGGCGCGGCGCAGGGCCTCCAGGCGCGCCTCGTTTTGGGAAAGCGCGCGGGCGGTAGCCGCCTCGCCAGCCTGCATACGCCCTTCTATGCGCTTCAAGCTATCCTCGGTGATGCGCTGCATGCCCTGCTGGCGCAGGTCAAAGGCCTGGGCGTTATCGTAACTTTGGCGTATCAGCGCGTTCACCTGCTCGCCCTGCGCGCGGCTTATGCCGCCAAAGGTGTTCGTCAGGCTTTCGTTGAGCTGATGCATGCTTTGCAGCAATTCCTCACGCTGCCGCGCGTTTTGCTGGGCAACGTCATTCGCCTGCGCATCCTGGCCGCGCAGCTGCTCCTCATGCATGCGGCGCAGGAAGCGGCGCGTGCGCGCCTGCATGCACAGGCATAAAATCAGCAGCGCAAGGCACAATGCGCCCAGCGCCGCCTGCGCATCCGCAAAAAATGCCATGGGCCAACCCGCCTTTCGTATCGAAATAACAATAAAGAAAGGCCGCCGCATGCATAGGCGGCGGCCAGGCCAGTTACATCTCGCGCCTGCCCTCCATCGCTTTGGCCAAGGTGATTTCATCCGCATATTCCAAGTCGCTGCCAACGGGCACGCCATGGGCGATGCGCGTAACCAACAGGCCCATGGGCTTTACAAGCCGCGCGATGTAAGCGGCCGTGGCCTCGCCCTCAATATCCGGGTTGGTCGCCAAAATGATCTCCTTCACGCCCGGGTCGTTAAGCCGCGCAAGCAGCTCCTTGATGTGAATGTCCTCTGGCCCAACGCCCTCCATGGGCGAAAGGGTGCCATGCAAAACATGGTACGTGCCATGAAAATCACGCATACGCTCAATGGCGGCCACGTCGCGCGGGTCGCGCACCACGCAGATCTGCCCATTATGGCGGCGCTCATCCGCGCAAATATCGCACAGCTCGCCGGTGGCGTAGTTGCCGCAAACCTCGCAATAGCGAATGGCCTTGCGCCCCTGATATACCGCGCTGGCCAGCTCGCGCACATCCTCCAACGGCATACCAATAATGTAATAGGCCAAACGCTGCGCGCTCTTTTGCCCTATGCCCGGAAGCCTGGACAGCTGCGCCACCATGCGGGCAATGGGTTCAAGCTGCTGGGCCATGGCTTAGAACATACCGCCCATGCCGGGGGCCAGCTTCGCCATTTCGGCGTTGCGGGTTTCCTCAGCGTTGCGCAGGGCCTCGTTCACGGCGGCCAAAATCATATCCTGGAGCATTTCAACGTCGTCGGGATCCACGCACTCGGGCTTGATTTCCAGGCTTTTGAGCTCGCGCTTGCCGCTCACGGTCACGCTTACCATGCCGCCGCCCGCCTGGGCGGAATACTCCCGCTCGTCCAGGGCCTCCTGGGCCTTGGTCATTTGCTCCTGAAGCTTCTGCGCCTGGCGCATAAGCTGCTGCATATTCGCGCCGCCGCCAAAGCCGCCAAAATGATTCTTTGCCATGGGAAAAATCATCCTCTCCGAATATTTCGTTATTCCTGAATGCCAATCAGCTTAAGATCGGCCGATACGCCCGTCACCCGCACGCTGGGCGCTTCTGCCTGGTCGGTGATGGCAATGCCCTCGGTGCGCACGCGTCCGCTGATGGAACGCAGGCTCGCATTCATGGCCTGCACCGGGGCCGTAACAATCACATTGCCTGATACGGCTGTCACCTCCACCAGCTGGAAGGAGGCGCTCATGTTATATTCCTGCTCGCCGCTTACGCTGTTGCACTTGAGCGTTTCCACGTTCAGCGCTTCCAGAGCGGTATCGCCGCTTACGCTGCGCACGTTTAAGTGCGCGGCCGTCAATTCCTCGCCGCGTATATCGCCGCTTACGGTTTTCAGCGTAAACTGCGGCGCTTCCAGGCGCCGCGCGCGCAAATCCCCGCTGACGGTTTCCAGCGTAAGCGCCTCCGCGCGCAAGCCGCGCGCGCTAAGCAGGCCGGAAATGGTATTGCAGGCGATGGCCTTATCCCACGCCCGGGGCATGCGCACGCAAATTTGCAGCCACCTGCTTTCCATAAGGTTCAGCGACAGGCCGTACTGCGGCTGCTCCACAACCAGCCATCCTTCTTTTTCATCAATGCGCAGGTCGTTTACGCTGCCGTCGTCGCCCGCCGCCATAACCTGGATTTTGTCCACATCGTCAGCAAAAATCTCCAGCTGGGCCCATGCCAACCGAACGGCCACGCCATTCAGGCTGCCGCCGTCAAAGCTCATGTTGCGTTCCATAGCGCGTCCTCCGAATCTGGCAATGCTACCGGCACGGCAATGCCGGTTTACCGCTACTATCATACCTTTTTTTCATCAAAAAAGCAATGCCCCTGCTGCATAGCGGGGCATTTGCCAAAAAGCTTTTGTTCCACATCTTACAACTGTTTCAAAAACTCGCCCATGCGGCGCGCAATCAGCGCGTGGCCCTCATCGCTGGGATGCAGCCCATCTGGGCACAGCCGCCTGCGGCAGATATCGTTTTGCGGCTGAATGCCGCTTACCGCGTACAGGTCCAAAACCGGCAGGGCATAATATGCCGCCACCTCCATCAGGATCGCGCGATACGTCTTTAACGGCGCAACGCTCAACGGCTTGCGGTTGCCGTGAGGGTCGTCCTCCTCCATGCGGTGCAGGGGCGTGGCGATAACCACCGGCTTGCCGGTATAGCGTTCCAGCAGGCCGCGCATCAGGTAATGGCACGCGCCATAGAAGGTATCGGGCTCGCGATCCTCAAATACGCCAAGCGGCGCTTCGCCATGGCCAAAGTCATTGGTTCCGCCAAACACCACCACCGCGTCGGCGGACGCGTCCATTTCCTCCATACGCAGGCAAAAATCGCGGTCATATTCCGCTTCCGTCACAATGCGCTGGCGCGCGATGCGCGAGCCGGAAACGCCATAATTATTGGCCCTTTTCAGGCCATACTCGCGCGCAAGCACGTCGGTATAGCGGTTTTGCTCGCAAGACGCGCCCACGCCAAAAGTGATGCTATCGCCCAAAAAGTTCACAACCGCATTTTTTAGCTCCATGCCGCCCGCAGCCCCCTTTAACAAGCAACGCCGCAAATGCGGCGGCGTTTTTCCACTGCCGTTTTACCATAGAAACGGCGCAGCGTCAAGGGGGGAACGGCCATAACGGGCCCGCATTTTCCACAGGAGCGGTTCAAATTACGCCCGTCCTTTGAAAAGAACTTCCTGCCAAGGGGCGGCGGTCCAATGCGCTGCCGCCCCTTGGCTCTCCTGCCCCTGTTTCGGTATTCCAGCCCCTGCCGCCGGTTTCGCCATCATGGGACTTCAATCCAAAAACCGGCGGGGTTCGCTCATTCGCCCAGCTTTTTGCCGCTTTGCTTGGCCTTTCCCTGTATTTCAGGAACGGGGGCTTCCTCGTTACGGGGCAAGTTTTGCTTGTGGTTTTGCTGCGTGCGCTTAGGATCGCGCGGGTCAATGCGCTTCATGCCTTGTTTGGCCATACCCTTCACCTCAAGCCTTAGTATGATTGAAAGGCAGGCGCTTTACTCGCGGGGCCTCGTTCGCCGGAAGCAGGCCGGATTTATAAAACGCTGCGCTCTGCTAAAAAGGAAACAAACGCCTCCGCCAGCTTCCGGCAGCCTTCACGGTTGGGATGCGCGCCATAACGGGCAATGTGGCTTTGCTCCGCCCCCATTCCCAAAACGGGCGTTACATCAAAAACACAGGCGACATACCGCGACAGTTCCGTTAAAATATAGCGATTGATGTTCCGCCAGCAGCCTATTTGCGCGCCCTGCCAGTTGAAGGGCGGAACGGTGAAGAAGATCACCTCGCAATATGGGCGCATTTGCTGCGCAAGCCGCCGCAAATCGCCTTTGATCTGCTCTTCGCTACGGCCCTGCAAAAGATCGTTTACCCCAAAGCAAACGCAAAGCAGATCCGTGTGCCTCGCCTTTTTCATCCAGGCCCCGCCGCTTGCGGCGTCAGCCGCCCGCCCATAACCAATTCCCAAATTCCAGAAGGCGTATTCCCCTCCAAGCATACTGGCGGCCTGGGCCGCCCAATGGTCGTAGGAGCCGCGCTCCGTTCCAATGCCCTGCGTGATGGAATCGCCCCAGAAGGCAATGCGCTTTTTCACCGTTCTGCCGCAGGCAACCATGCCCGGCAGCGGCGTTTGGCATGTGGATTGATAGACGCCCTGCTTCCATTCATATGCGGGAACCAGCAACTCCTCATGATACGGGATTTGCGTTCCGGAAAACGAAAGCTGAAGTCCAATCGCTTCTCCGGGAGAGGTTTCAAGCTCAACAGGATCGGAGAAGAAAGCATCTCCTGGAAATACCGTCCTGCCGTTTCTGCCTTCAAAACGCACGGCCGCCGCCTTAGGCGGCAACGCTCCCCGAAAAAGCGCGCGGCTGTCCGCGCACACGAAAGCATGAAGGGCGTGCAGCGTCCACTCGCCTCCGGGCATGTTCGCACGGCTGATTGCGCCATCCGCATAGGTGGAATCGATCGTGTTGGTAAAAAGGAAGCGGTACGCCAGCCTGCCGTGCGCAAACGGCCTGTAAAAAATACGCGTCGTGTGAATGCCGGGCGCCGGCGTAAACCAAAGCTGATTCCCGCTTCCCGCCAGCGTGTTAGACACATAGCCGCATCGCTTCATCGTCCGCCCTCCTCTTCCATGGGAATATGAATGGTTACGGTAGTTCCAACGCCCTGCTCGCTCTTGCAGCTCAGGCCGTACTGGGAACCATAAGCAAGCCGCAGCCTGCTGGCAATGTTGCGAATGCCGTAGCCGCCGGGCGGATTGTCCATCTCGTCGTATTGCGACGAAAAATTCATTTCCAGCTGCTCCCGCGCCATGCCCACCCCATCGTCGCGCACAGAAATGAAGATGTCGTTGTCCTCCTGCCAGGCTTTGATGAACAGCGCTCCTTCTCCGCTTGCTTTTTCAAAGATACCATGAATGACGGCGTTTTCGATAATGGGCTGTAACACGATTTTAAGAATCAGGCAATCCTGAATATCCTCCTGCAACTCCCATTGCGCATGAATGCGGTTTTCAAAGCGCAAGTTTTGAATTTTCAAGTACATCTGCGCATGGGTAAATTCATCCTTTAAGGGTATGCGCTCGCGCCCGCGGCTGAGGGAAAGCTTATAAAACCGCGCCAAAGCGGCTACCAATTCCGTTATTTCCGGCACATCCTTTTGAATGGCCAAGCAGTTGATCGTATCCAGCGAATTGTACAGGAAGTGGGGGTTAATTTGCGCCTGCAGCGCTTTCAGCTCCAGATTTTTGATCTGCAATCCATAGGCGATCTTTTCTTCCATCAATGATTGCAAACGGCCGACCATCCTGTTGAAGTGCTGAATCAGCCGCCCAATTTCATCCTTGCTGTTGGAGGGGAACTGCACGTTCACACGGCCGTTCTCTACCTCCTTCATAGCATGCGCCAGCTGAGAAATGCGCCTGAGCAAACCGTTGCTAACAAAGTAGGACGCGGCATACGCGCCAAAGGCCAAAAGCAGCATTGCAAGCAGCAATTCGTTTCGCAGCTCGCGGCTTGCCTGAAAAATATCCGAGTGGGGCAAAACCGTCGTTAGCGTCCATCCGCAAGAGGGAAGCATTGCGCTGTACACAAAGCAATCTCCCCCATCCAGTTGGATGGTCAGCCATTCGTTTTGCGGCGTTTCCCGCAGCGCCATCGCCGCGGCCTCCGTGATGGTTCTATCCGGATTCCGGCCGGAAAAGGAAGCGACCCTTCCATTTGAAAGCAGCAGCAGCATGCCATTGGGCGTTGTGGTGGCCTGGGATATGGCTTCCTCCAGCAGCGCGGCGTCCAAATCCACGCGCAGCACCGAAAGGGGATGCAGGCTCGCCGTCGGGTCGTATAGCATGCGCATGCAGGAAAACCACGCCCGCTCCTCCGCGGGCTGATCGGCGTAGTCTTTAGGGGTAAACCATTTTTCAGCCGGCTCGCTGAATAACCGCTGATACCAGCTATCCGCCGTATGGTTAAGCAGCGGAAAAACATCCTGATGATCGTTGGCGTACAAATAATCGTTCTTCACATACAGGCTGATACGGCTCACGCCGGACAGGCTTTTGAGATGCTCAAAGGTTACGCATAGGGAACGCGCATCCTCCAGCTGCCGGATATAGGGATAATCCTGCGGATCGGTGGAGGACATCTGATAAATCAACTGGTCATGCGTAAGAAGTTCAATAACGTGGTTAACCTTTTCCACCTGGGACACAACGGCCGCATAGGACTCCTGAAAGGTCTTTTGCGCCGCGGCGATGGACTGGCTTTCCAGCACGCTGCCAATCCTGGCGGAAGCGTAGATGGCATAGCACACCAAAGGGATCAGCAGAAAGACGAAAAAGATCATCAACAGCTTTGTTTTCAGTCCCCTGTCCTGGATAAACTGCCGCACACGCTTAAACGCCTTCATAATGCCGCTCCCTGTATTCGCGCGGGCTCATGCCCACTTCTTTGGTAAACACTCGGGTGAAATATTTGCCGTCAGCATAGCCCACTTTCCCGCCCACTTCGTAAAGCTTCAACGAGGTATCGCTAAGCAGCTGCTTTGCTTTATCCATGCGCAGCATGGTGAGCGCCTTAAGAATGGTACAACCCGTTTTTCTTTTGTAGATCGAGCAAAGATAGCTGGTGGTAAAATTCAGCCTTCTCGCAATCGCGTCAACGGATAGGGCTTCCTCCGTATAATGCCCTTGCAGATAATCGTTAACAAGCCGCACAGGATCAAAGGATTGCCGCTGCAAGGCTTCAAAATAAGCCGCGACGAGCCGCCGCATTTCCTGCCGCAGCGCCGGCAGGCTTTCAATGATAGGAATCCGCGCGGCAAACGCCTCGTACTGGGCGCATATGCTTTTTAACCCGTTGAGCATGGAGGCCTCTTCCAGCTCCGCCATCAGCCGCATAAAAACGGCGCGCGCATATTCGGGCGGCGTGGCCTCGCAGGCTTGCAGCTCATCCATCAGGGCATCAAAAAAGGCCATCGCTTCGCTTTGCTCCTTTGCCTTTATCAGCGTATAAAAAGCGCCCAGCCTTTCCTTGGACAGATGGAATACCTGATCGTTCAAAGGCGTGAGCGCCTGGGCCGGGCCGCGGAAAAACGCGATGGCGGGATTGCTGGAAATATACTCCTTCCAGCATTCCTCCCGCAGCTGCGTCATCAACGCAACAATCTGCCCAATATCAATGGGCTTTTCAATATAGCCGTCCACCTTTAGCGAAATAGCGCCCTTGAGGTATTCCTTATCCGAATAGCCGCTTAAAAACACCAGCTTGCTCTGCGGGCAAATTTCACGCGCCCTGTTGGCAAAGTCAATACCGTTCATGTGGGGCATCTTGATACACCCCATGAAAGACACCAAGTTCAGAACCTTTGAAATCCCCAGAGCCAACGGCCGCATTCCCTTCAAGTTTGCGGCGCACACCCTCGCAGACGGCGCGGTACAAGTCACCCGCATCAGCCCCTACGACGAAACCGAGTACCATTGGGCTTCCAAATCGGCGGGCCGAAACTTCTGGAGCATCATTCGGAACGGTCGCAAGGTTTCGACCATCGGCCCCTTCATCGGCGGGAAGCCCGACGAGGTTTCCGAAGCCCTCAGCCCCGAACAGATCGCCTACTTCCTGATCGAAGCCGATCAGAAGGCGAACCTCGAACCCCGCATCTGCCACAACTGACACAGCTTTCAAATCAAGGAGGTACACCACCATGACGAAGAACGACATCCGCAGCATCTACACCCAGAAGGTAGCCGAGCTCCTTGCCCAGGGCTACCAAATCCACCCCGAGACGATGAGCGGCTCACAGGGCGAGATCGCACACATCGACCTCACCAACGGCTCTGAAATCCTCAGGGTTCTGATGGAAACACGCTGCCGCTTTTGCGAGGGCTACGGCGATCTCCTGGTTATCAGGGTTGGGCGCTGCACCGACCAAATCCGCGGCAGCTGGCGCACCATCTGGAACGACCATCTTGAGACACTCTCTGAAATACAGCTGGAGAGGATCACCGATAACTTCTACACTACCGTTGAAGAAGGCATGCGGATGGCTGAGGTGCGCATGAGTCGGTGGGACTGGCGCTGCCGAAACCGCGACCATCGCCGGGAGCTGGGTGACGCTTACAAATCGATCGCCCTTCGCTGGCTGCGCCGCCAGCCGCGCATGAAGACCTGCAGGCTGGAGGACATCACCCGCATGACGCGCCATACACGGCACGATGGCAAGGTATGCTACGAAATCGAGGCGAAAGGCAAGAGCTATAGCCTCCATGCATAACCCGCCTGACGATGGTCCGGTGGCCCCGGGCCGAAACGCCGTGAGGCGTCGCGGGAAGCCACGCTTCCAAATCAACTGAGGAGGTACATACCATGCCCAAGACTACATTTGTCCGCAAGCCCTGCACACTCGATGATGTCCGCGAAGGCGCCGAGTGGATCGAGAACCGCCACGGCGGCGAAGCCATTGACAGCTACTACATCGCCAAGGAAGTACAGATGGAAGCAAATGAATTCTTCGCGCTGCACGATGACCTGCTCGCCGAGCGCAGTTGGGTCGAGGAGTTCTCAAATCAAATGCACCCCATGAAGGACGGCGCGGTGCCTGCCATCCGGGTTTCCTGCAAGGGTTCGCTGACCGTGCTGATCATCGACCCGCAGGGTTTCAAATATCCGAGGTACGTCGGACTGGAATACGAAGAATAAGATTTCAGTCCGGCACATACAGGCGTTGACTTTCATCCAAAACAGAGCGAATATGCTCTCGAATCAAGCAAGGGAGGATTTCCACATGAAGTACATTGCATACGGTTCCAACATGGTCGAAGAACAAATGGCTCACCGCTGCCCGAACGCCCGGCTGATCGGCACGGGCCAGCTTCCAAATCACCGGCTGGAGTTCTACCTCCACGCCACGGTCGAGCGGAGCCGCGCCAAGGGCGCCAGCGTTCCGGTTGCCGTCTGGGAAATCAACGATGAGTATGAACAGAACCTCGATTACTACGAGGGCTTCCCGAAGTACTACACCAAGCACAGGCGGAAGGTGCTGATGGATGACGGCTCTGAAATCGAGGGCATGGTCTACATCATGAAGCTGATCCGACCGATGATCCCGCACGCCAGCTACTACAACGGCATCCACAGCGCATACACCAAGCTGGGGCTTCGCTCCGAAATCGAGAGGGTGCTTGAACCGGCGCTTCAGCGGAGCATTGAACGAGACCGACACCGCCACCGCTGATGAATCGGCGACTCCCAGCCTGCTTCCCATTGCGGGAGGCGGGCTTTTTTTGTTGCCGCGCACGTGGGCGCGTGTCGGGCTTTTGAATCGAGCTGACCATTTCCATGCCCTGCGGCAACGCCCGAACGTGGGGCAAACGTGGGCGCACGTGGGCAAAGAAAAAGCGCCGGGCATTTCTGCCAGACGCTTGCAAATCAAAAGGGGTTATTTCTCAACCGTGTCGATTGCCATGTGCAAGGTGCCACCCAGATCGGTTTTGAATCGGACAAGCACCGCACCGTCAGCCGCATCGTATTTTGCCTGGAAGGGCTGGGGCCAGAGTTCGGTCAGCCCCGGACAGCTTTCAAATGCTTCAAGCCTGTACTCGGCGGCATGCTCCGGGTCTTCCGTGCATCGCTTGCAAATATCCGTGAGGGTATCGACCTGTTCAAGAGCAATCCGCATCAGCACATCAGCGGCGGGAAGCTCTCTGAAATCGGATTGGGGTCTGGAGGGCTGGAAGGCCGACCAGCTGGTGAGCGGGTATTCCTGGTTCATGAATGCGAGCATTGCTTCTGCCGATCCGCAGGCATCGCAGATGTAGATGTCTGCAACTCTGCTGAGGGCATTGGTATGTGCGGGATCCTTCATGGTATCAGCACCGCAGCGAGGGCAATGCATGTGTTCACCGGCATCCTGTCTGTCTTTCAAATCGCCAAGCTTTCGAATCATCTTCTCAGTCATGTACATCCTCCTCGTCAATGCGGGTGCAGGAATCCTCACCGAGCAAAACGCCCAGCGAGGAACCGCAATCCCAGGCAACGTGTATCGTACCGATGTCATCCACACGGATCACTGTACCAAGTGAGCCTTCTTTCAAATCAGGTCGGTATGGATCGTTCATGTGGTTAAGGCGAACTCTGCAGCCCCTGGGATACTGTTCCCTGAGGGCTTTCAAATGCTCAGGCGTCAGTCTGTTCATGCTGTACCTCCTCGGGCTTCTGTAGCATCGGTAAACCACTCACTGATGCCTACAATTTCATAGTTAATATTAAGACGACTGAGAGCTGTGGCTTGTGCGCCTATACCTGCAAAAGCTTCAAATACCCTCAGTTTCTTATCTTCCTGTTTACACATTTGTTCAGTCGTTCGTCCTTTACTATTTTAGAAGCTACCAACCATCAATCGGTTTATTCGTCAACATCACCAGAAGCATTTCCTGACTTTACCCATTCATCGACTTCTGACAGCTTGAACTTCCATAATTTTCCCATCTTATATGCAGGCATATTACGCTTGCTGATCCATTGTAGTATGGTATCTCGACCAACGCCCAAGTGTTCTTGAACATCTTTTAAGGTAGACCATTTTTCGATTGTTTCACTCATAGCTATCCCTCCGAGACAATAGGATGAATAAATTCAACACAGATATTATACCATTCATCATTCCATAAATCAACAAAACAAGACATAAAATGGCTTTTCTAGATGCAAATCATTACAAACCAACACAAATCATCAAATACAAACGTTGGCACAGAAGGGAAAATGCAGATCGGCTTGAGATGTCGGATACAAAACCTCATGGCACCGACTGATTGGAATCTGATATGGTATGTCTTCCATGTAGGATAGTATGTGAATGATCGTTTTTTTTCAGAAAAACTTTCTCATCCTATTGACCTGCACGTAGCGTGCAGGCTTATACTATACGTGAGGTGATTAAAATGATAAAATTGAGCGATGTATGCAAGACTATAGGTGTTACTCGGCGAACTCTGCAGGAATATGCCAAGATTGGTCTGCTGGAACCCACCAAGAAATCGATCGGTGGATACTGGTACTATGATGAAGATGCTGTAGCAACGCTGCAACATATTCTAATCTTTGTCGAAGCAGGCTACGAACGCAAGCAGATCAAGGAAATCATCAACATGCGTAAGCCTGAAATCCTTGATGAGTACGATAAAGCTATAAAGCTGCTCCGTGAAAAGCAAGAGAAAATCGATGGAATGATCATTACGCTTGAGGTTCTTAAGACAGCAGTGTCAACACCCACGAATTCTGTAAGCTTCAATATCGAAAATGAGATTTCTACTTCCATTCATGGTTTAAGCTTTATGGCAAAAATGCGCCATCTCATGAAGCAGCTGAACCGGTTAAAAGGTGTCAGCACTCCGCTTCTTCGGTTCTTGGTCTCTTTCGTAATGCTTTGCAATACCTATGCCAAAGGTGTGGCTGAAGAAACGCTTCATGAATGTATTGATAAGACGTATGAATACGGTAGGATTTACATTCCAGAGGAATTTGAAGAGCCGGACGATCTCACTGATCTGGAGCTAACTGAGGGTGTTACCGAATTCATCGAAGACATCCTACAAAATCCCGAAGGAATTGCAGAGATCGATAAAACATATGGAGAAGGAACTGCATCAGGTCTCATGGATGTCATCCATAAGTATAAAGGTTTCGTAATCTATGAAGATGATGAAGAACCATCCGATGAAACAACAATCGAGTAATGTTTTACCTTCTCTCAGAATGACTCGAAAATTTCGAGTTGCGTATATATCACGAGAAGCAATAGACAGGAATAAGGCAAATCATGTATACTATATATAGCCTGAGAAACTGCGCTTTGAGCGGTAACAGCGTATTTTTGTTTGGTTACGGGAGGCGGCGTAATGGCAGACATGAAGCAAATCCATGAATTTGCCGTCAAGTGGTTTAGCAAATTCAGAGATAAGAATATCAACTACATCGAACTGGTAGATCACTACATGGCCGATGACTGCGAGGCTCTCGGCTTTGAAATGGACTGCGGTCACGCCTTTGTTGAGAAGTATGGTAACGCTGCAAGCAACTGCGAGGATTTGGAGCAAATCATCGGCCAGGTAACTGATATTCCCTTGCTTGGCTCGGCCATTTATTCTCAGTGGCGTTACTTCAATCATTGGGCATACTCTGGTGAAGAAATTCTGGAACCGCAGAATCGCGAATGGTTTCTCATCGCACTGAGTCATCTGGGGGAACTGGCCCATAGGCGGCTTTTCTGCAAGTGCATCGACGAGGACTTCGACACATTGAAGGAGAGACAGCTCATGAGTAAAATTGCATTGCTTAACGCATCCTGTGCGGATCAGTTGGTGGATGCAGTTGTAAACGCCGCTAATAACGGTTTGTGGGCCGGCGGTGGTATCTGTGGTGTCATTTTCAAAAAGGCTGGCATGGCCGCGCTGATGGCTGCCTGCAACGAATACAAGACGCCGCTCAAAGACGGCTCGGCTATTATTACCCCGGCATTCAATATGACCAATGCCAAGCACATCATCCACGCTGTTGGTCCCGACTTTGGAAGAACCCCAGCAGCCTTCAAAGAACTGTTCGATGCTTACTACAATTCTCTGTTTGTGCTGATGGATAATGGTCTGCACAGCATTTCCTTCCCGTTGATCAGTGCCGGTATTTTCGGTGGCTCTCTGGAGAATCCTGTTGCCGAGTCTACCAAGCAGTGCTGTCGAGCATACAAAAAATTCGTAGCGGACTATCCGAACTACGATGTGGATGTAAAGCTGTGTGCATTCTCTGCCAAGGAAATGCAGGAGGCGCAGAAAGTTTTTGACAGCATGATCTGATTATGCAATTTGAAACCGGCACCCGGAATTTGAAACCGTGCACCTGAAAAGTGAAACCGGGTGCAGAAAAGTGAAACTCTACTGGAGTATCGTTAAATCACAGCCCAGAAAACAGAAAACGCCACATTCGGCCGAGAAAGGCTGGACGTGGCGTTTTGTAAAAGCGGGTAGGGTTCATGCCCAAACTGCAAGAAAGCGGCCTAACAAGCCGTTTTAGGGGCTGAATTTGCAAGAGTAAATAAAAAACTAGACTCTAACTTCGTATCAAAGTTAGTGTCCAGAGGTGAAATTTTTAGGCAGACTGGATTTTTAGTACAAACAAACGAAAAACGTTGTAATATATAGTGTTTTCGGGTATAATTGGTGTGTCAGGGGGGTAAAAAATGACTGGTTTCTAAGTAGACAAAAATCGCGAATGAAACCGCCCTTGAGTTTCGTTAAAAGATTATTCTCATGCAATGATGCATACAGGAGGAGTCTTCCAGAATGCCAGAAAGGAAAATACGTCAGGTTATTTCGCCGGCAGCGTTCCCGGCATATAAAAATGTCGGAGTTTATTGCCGCGTGAGCACTGGCAGCATGCCGCAGCTACATAGTTTGGCAGAGCAGGTTTCGTATTATGTGCAGATGCTTCGTACCCGGCCTCCATATAAACTTTATGACATTTACATTGATGTCTGCAGCGGTGCGAAGAATCTTGAGCGTGTTCAATACCAGCGGATGCTGCAAGACTGCCGCGCCGGGAAGATTGATACGATTATGACCAAGAGCATCAGCCGCTTCGGTCGCGATACGGTTGAGGTCATTTCGACCTTGCGTGAGCTGAACCAGCTGGGGATCAACGTCATCTTCGAAAATGATAATATTGATACCGCGACGGAAGACAGTGAACTGGTAATCACGATCCTCAGTGCTGTCACCCAGGCGGACAATGAATCGCGCCGCAAGAATATCAAATGGGGTATGACCAAGCGCGCTGAGGATGGAACCTCCGGTTTCTATCGCCGGCGCTGCTATGGATATGAGCATGATGAAAATGGAAAACTGGCGATCAAGCCTGATGAAGCTGAAATCGTCCGCCAGGTATATGCCGCTTATCTTGAGGGAAGAAGCTTCCACGCGATTGCCCGGGAATTGACTGAAAAGGGTGTTCCGTCTCCGAATGGAAAAGCACAGTGGTGTAACCGCACGATTGACGTCATGCTCAGCAATGAGAAATATGCCGGCGATGTCATCCTTTTCAAAACGGTTAGTGCGGAAGATTTGTTCGGTGAATCCCTCGCGGAAACTATGAAGCGGAAAACGTACAAGATTGCCGAAAGCCATCCTGCCATCATCAGCAAGGAAGATTTTAATCGGGTACAGGAAATGAAAAAGCAGCGATCCCGGAAGAAGGTTGACTACTTACCGGATAAACAGCATGATGAGTAGACAAGTCTTTCGCCTCAGACATCTCATTTGAACCCTGCACCTGGAGTTTGAAACCGGGTGCAAAAAAGTGAACCCGGGTGCTGAAAAATGAAACCGCACGGGAGTATCGTTAAATTACAGCCCGAAAAACATGAAAAGCCACGCTAGGCCGATACAGGCTTAACGTGGCATTTTGTAATAGCGGGTGGGATTCATGCGCAAATTGCAGAAAATCGGCCTGTCAAGCCGTTTTAGGGGCTGAATTTGCAAGAATAAATAAAAAACTGGACTCTAACTTCGTATCAAAGTTAGAGTCCAGAGGTGGAAACAGTGGTCAATATTGATACGAACCCTGCTCCAATGCAACCGGCATCTCTGACGGTTGCATTATAGCATAAGTGGTTGCATTTTTCCAAGGCGGTTGCAAAGATCTTAAATGGTTTCCTGCTCCGCACATAAATAGTCAAAGCCTGAACCGAAGCGTTTTCGTGGCAGACTTTTCGCATCAGAGATCCTGCAAATCCGCATCCGGCAGATCATTTTCCATGTTGTCCCGGGCCAGATCGTTGTCCAGTTCCTTGTAGGCCTTGGAAATGGGCCTTTCCGTATGGAAAACCTTCTGGTCGGGGCCGGATGTGCCGCTGATGATGGGATTAGCGTCTTTCTTGCCGTTCTTGGCTTTGCCCTGAATTTCGGGAACAGGAGGCATTTCGTTTTTGGGTTGGGTGTGCGTGCGCTCTGGTCGTGCCATACCTTGCTTGGCCATATCAATCACCTCTGCTTCAGCATTCCCCCTTGTCTATAAGCTCATTCATGGACAGCTCGTTCACGGGCGGCAGACAGCTATGTCCACGGCAGATGTAGTAGGTGGTTTTATTGTTTTTCAGCGGATAATCGGCAGTTGGTTTCTGCAGGATGATCGCCGTATCCACAGGCATCTGCAAGGGAAGGTTTGAGATATCGGTTGCATCGTCCAGCACCACTGTGACTTTAGACGGCGGATTTTCATGATTCAGTAATGCCAGAAGGAACATAGCATGCCCCGTCGGATACTGGGCTGCCTCTTTTGCCAGGAAGTCCAGTTGATGCTGAGCATCATGCTCAATGGATTCATCCGCAGTCAACTGAGATAGCCTCACCAGGTTCCATGCCATCAAGGAATTACCGCTGGGAATCGCTCCGTCATATGTTTCCTTGGGTCGAAGAATCAGGGATTCGTGGTTATCTCCATAGAAGAAATAGCCACCGTGTTCTTCATCTCGGAATTGCCGGTTCACTTCATGATACAGCTGCCTGGCCTTCTCAAGATATGTTCCATCAAGGGTAGCCCCATACAGCGCCAGCTGCGAAAAAAGATACGCCGCATAGTCATCCAGAAAGCCCCTTACTCCATGTTTGCCATTGCGATAACTGACATACAGCGTATCGCAATTCATCAGGTTTTCTGTCAGGAATTGATCTGTCCTCTTTGCCGCATCTAGATAGTCGGCCTTTCCGCCGGCCTGATACAGCCAGCAAAATGCGGCGATCATCAGGGCATTCCAACTGGTCAATATCTTGTCATCAAGATGCAGGGAATGGCGCTCCCTGCGGTAGACATACAACGGCACGAACAACCGCTCAAAAGATTTGTCCTCAGGATCGCTGTGCAACAGATTAGGAATATTTTTGCCTTCAAAATTGCCGGAGGACGTTATATCAAAGTGCTGGCAGAACGCCTTGCCGTCTTTCTTGCCCAGCACACGTATGATCTCTTCTGGAGTGAACAGATAATACTTGCCCTCCTCGCCTTCGCTGTCAGCATCCTGTGCGCTGTAAAAACCGCCCTCGGGTGAGGTCATTTCCCGAAGGATATATGTCGCTGTTTTCTCAGCGATTTCCAGATATAGCTGCTTTTGAGTAATAGCATACGCCTGACAATACGCCATCATCAGCAAGGCATTATCATAGAGCATCTTCTCAAAATGCGGAGCCAGATAACGTTCATCCGTGGAATATCGGCAAAAGCCAAAGCCGATGTGGTCGAATAAACCGCCTCGATACATCTGCAGCAGAGTATGCTCTGCCATGCGCAGGCAGACTTCATCCTCATAGCGTTCATAGAAAGTCATTAGGAACAGCAGATTGTGGGGCGTTGGAAACTTGGGGGCACGGCCAAAGCCGCCGTTTTTTCGATCATAGATGCGCTTATCAATCTGGATGGCTGATTCCATCAGATCATCAGACGGTATCGTTGTCGTTGCTTGGTTCTGTGCCAGATGATGAAGCAGTTCATCCGCCTGTCGCAGCAGCGCCTCACGGTCACTCTCCCACTTTTCATGGATAACTTCCAGCAACTCCTGAAAGCCAATCATCCGTCCTCGGGAACACTTCGGAAAATACGTTCCGGCAAAGAAGGGCTTCTGATCCGGCATCATAAAGATGCTGGTAGGCCAGCCGCCGCTGCCAGTAAATGCCTGACAAAAAGCCATATAGATGCTGTCTACGTCTGGACGCTCTTCCTTGTCCACCTTGACGGAAATAAAATACCGGTTCAGAATCTCAGCCGTTTCCTCATCCTCAAAGCTCTCATGCGCCATCACATGGCACCAGTGACAGGTGCTGTAGCCGATGCTGAGAAACAACGGTTTGTCTTCCTCCTTGGCCTTACGGAAGGCTTCCTCACCCCATGGATACCAGTTTACTGGATTATCTGCATGCTGAATGAGATAGGGACTGGTTTCATGCTGCAATCGGTTGGGCATTATGATCACATCCTTTTATCGTCGGTCGCCGGGTTGTCAATGAGCGTTCCGTCCTCTGCAAAGCGGGAGCCGTGGCAGGGGCAATCCCAGGAATGCTCAGCCTTGTTGTATTTGAGTGCGCAGCCCATGTGAGGGCATCGGGGCACTGTGGGTATCAGCAGATTGATGGTCGTTTCGGCAGCATTCAGGAAAAGCTGCGGATGCAGGATGCTCCGGCACGGGTTGAATACATCGGCATAGGGATTGTCTTTTCCTTGTACCAGATCGGTCAGAATGTCTGCCGCCACCATGGAAGAAGTCATCCCCCATTTGTTGAAACCGGTCGCCACAAACAAGTCGGGCGTGTTCGTAGCGTATTGTCCGATATAAGGCACAAAATCCAGCGTCATGCAATCCTGCGTCGCCCATCGTGTAACGATTTCTGCTTTGGGATAATGCAGCTTTGCGAAGTGTTCAAGCTCATGCCAGTTGCCTCCATGTTTGCCGCTGCGATGACTGCCTCCGCCAAGCAGCAGCGTATCCTGAACATACCTGAAGGACAGCCCATTCTCGTCTTCGTCCGCATACATTCCATCGAAAGATGGCGCGTTTTTCAAAGCCAGCACATAGGAACGGTGCTGGTACAGCTTGATGAAGTATCCTCCATGCTTATTCAGCAGAGGAAAATGCGTGGCGACGATAATTTTCTTCGCTGAAATCGTCCCACTGTTTGTGATGGCTTTGTCCGGCATCAGATGGCGCACCTTGGTATGTTCATAGATGCGCAGACCTTTGGCGATCCCGGCAGCAAACTTCAGTGGATGAAACTGTGCCTGATGAGGGAAGCGTACTGCACCAGCAACCGGAAAAGGAAGCGGTAATTCTTTTTCAAAGTTTGCATCAAAATTTAGCTTATGCAGTGCGTCCAGTTCCTTGTCGATCTTCCGGCGGTTATCCAGCGCATAGACAAAGGCATCCTGCTCTTCAAAATCACAGTCTATTCCCTGACACAAGTCTCGATACTGCTGCAAAGCAATCTGGTTAGCTTCCAGATAGAGCCTCGCTTTCTCTATACCCATTTTGCGGATCAACGTATCATAAATCAGCCCATGCTGTGAAGTGATCTTTGCGGTGGTATTCTTCGTGATACCGCAGTACAGGGTGTCCGCTTCCACCAGCGCATAATCCACGCCCTCGTGTGCCAGACGGTGGGCGCACAATAGACCCGCCAATCCGCCGCCGATGATGAGTACGTCGGTTTTGATATTTCCTCTGAGCGGTTCAAAGGATGGCAGCCGCACCGTCTTTGTCCATATCGACTCCATTTTCTCACCTCTTAGGTAGGATGCCATAGTAAAATTTCAAATATACACACAAGAAAAGCGTCAATCGGAACGTTTTTCCGGTTGACGCTAAAATCATGTCAGATAAAAAGTACGGTTAGTAGATATACTACCCTCACGCCCTCCTCTGCCCAACCCAAGGAGGTACAATAGCGATCAGCCATATGCGACAAATCAGTACAAATTCCCAAATGCATTTGAAGCCATGTATCAGGCTTCTAGTAAACACCATTCCAAAATATAAGAGTTCAAATCTTGTTTTTTTGTAGCTTTCATTTCAATTTTTCGCATGTTTTGATTTTATACTCTAAACTACCGCCTGCCAACAATCAAAGTATACGCGACAAAATAACGATACTGGCTCCAAACATTCTAGAAAAATGTTCAGAACCTGTACCTTTGTTCCGTTCAATTTTAATGACTTTGCGCATTGTTGATTGCTGCAAGTAATTCCTCACAAGTTGTATAACGGTCTTCAATGTTGCTAGAAAGACATTTCATAACTATATCGACGTGTTCATTCGAAAGACCTGTATTGGAAGTTTGGAGTACTCGCTTCATGTCACTACCGCTAGGATTACGACCACTGAGCAAATAGAACATGAGTCCACCTATAGAATAAATATCTGAGCGACAATCCCGTAGTTTTGGGTTTTCAGCCAGTGCAGGATCAGCAAACGATCCTCCTGCTGGGTATTCTCCCGTTCTAGTAAGCCTCGTGTGATTTTCGATATCAATAAATGCACTGATGCCAAAGTCTATTACTTTTACAGTTTTTTTATCAAACGAACATAGCACATTTTCAGGTCGCAGATCACGATGAATTATGTCATTGTGATGAGCGCATGATATGCCGTTGATTACTTCGCGAATTATTAATATGCATTCCTCCCAATTCAGTTTTCCATGTTCTTCATAGTACTTTCTAAGATTACAGCCATCTATGTACTCCATTTTTATATACGGTTGTCCATCAGAAGCCCGACCAACATCATACACACGAGAGATATTTCTGCTTTCCAAAGAAAAAAGTATTTTTGCTTCACGAAAAAATCTTTTTTCTCCTTCTTCTCGCTGGTCTTCTGTTGCAAATAATGGATGGTAAATTTTTATAGCAAAATCCATATTTATGGCATCATTATGGTACTTATATACAACGCCATAACCACCTTGTCCTAATGGGACACACTGTGATAAATCTGGCAAAATCGCAATAGGACTACTCGAATCGACACGCCTCCAACCTAATACGCTTCTTCCTGATACTTTTTTTGCAGGATAAAGCTCATAACCATCTGTTTTTAAAAAACTATTAATTTCGTTATAATAATATTCCCATGCATCTCCTTTCGGTCTAACGGCAGGGTGAAGCACTTCACAAATAAAGCGTAAAAGCACTTCATCATTTCCTGCATTCAGCCCAAATCGTTCATCAGAAAAAACCCAACCCGGGGCCCAATCATTATTTAAAACAGTATGCTTGTGTATATCATCTTTTGCCGTATGGTATCGGTAATCACTGCTTGGAAGCGTTTTAAGATCAAAAATCCTTTCCAAAAATTCTATCTCACTCAGTCGACCGTAGTAAGGGAAAAAAACAACCGTGTCATCCTCGGTCTGTATTCCATTCCGCAACAAATCAAAAATATCTCTACGTGTTATTTCAGAAATCATAACGTTACCCCCTTTACACTTTAAAAACACACAAAGCCGTACAGACAGCGACGAATATTTACTTTGTGTAAAATTTTGTTATATCTTGCATGTCAAGTCTTTTAAGAAGAAGGAATTGCCCTTTCTTTCTTCAACCTTTGAATTAGCTCATCCGATGCCATAATATCAACAAACTTGGTTTCTTCGGTTACCAAGAAATCTACCTTGCTCAGCTCTCCGATATTCAACGCCGAGACAAGATTGAGCAGCTTTGGGGGAAATTTTTGTAACTCAGCCCTTTGTCCGTCTCCGTTGACTGGTTGAAAAAATCATGTTTCTTTCAGCTATTTCGCGTACGCTAGGCAACGAGAACCAAAATACGCGATCAATTTCTTCAAGTTCAAAACCGTTCCACCGCAAAATAACAACAGAAAAATCTTGTTTCTCTGGTATATTTGCAATATACGCTAAATAAGTATCATTTCTCGAATGCTGTTTTTCTCGAAAACGGAACATCCCCTCTAGAGACTCTGAGAGATCCTGCCTAATTGCTTCAAATTGTTGATCGTAATCTAAAGATTGATTTACAGCAGACAGGTATGCAGGCAAAAAAATGAACAGATTTTTATTTCTACTTAACGTTTGATCAAATAGCCTAACAACATCCTTTGACAAACGCTCTTTTTGGCTTCTATATATATTCAATAATTCTGGTGTTATGTTTCTGCAAGCATTAAGCAATAACACAACCCGTTGCTCTATCTTTTTGCCATTTATATGCGCATATACTCCCGATGCTATCTCACAAACCTTTGGGGATGCCAAGCTCTGAAACTCTGCAAGTGAAGGAGAAATTAGCAATTTAAAATCAAGACTATACTCGTTAGTACACACATCGCATTCGCCGTGTGCTTGCGATGCAATCGATCTAAATGTTCCTCCAGCAATCTGTTTCATTTTTTCGCTCTTGTTCAAGCATTCGAGCAATATGCTTTCATACACCCTAGTGTTACCATAATAGCAATATTCAAGAAAAACATACTGGATGACCGGCATAAATCCCCTCCTTCACCCGCAATTATTGGGGTACATTACGCTATACATGTCCTTTTCTCAAATAAAAGGAATAAAGCCCCCTTTCTTCAATTCTCAACTTGCGGATCTGATGTCAGGACGTTCTGTTTAGACCATTTTTCATATTTGGAACCTCTTTTGCGCTATGCTATTCTCGGATAGTTCATCTTTCGACAGAAATACTATGTACACCTGCCTCTTTCAAGCAAATTCAGTTTTCATGCCAAATTCCTTGTTAAGAAGTCCACACGATGCTATAATTATTTTAGTTCCATATCCTGTCACCGTACTAAGGAGGATCTTAGTGATGTTCGACTACCGTATTAATATAGATAAAAATGTATTGAAGCTTCTCGGCGCGCAGCTATATGGCGATACCGCGAGTATTATTTCTGAACTAGTGCAAAATGCATATGATGCTGATGCACAGAACGTATGGATTACTCTTAATACCGGAAATGAACCTACTATCATCGTGCAAGATGATGGCATTGGTATGTCTGCTGATGAGATTAATGACCGTTTTCTCAACATCGGACAGGATAGGCGTGAGAAATATCCTTTGTCCCCTGGCGGACGAAAAGTGTTGGGCAGAAAGGGAATTGGAAAACTTGCTGTTTTTTCGCTCGCGAAAATTATCGATGTGTGTTCGCATCGTAGTATTGATTCCTTCGCTGCTTGCCGGATGGATTTTGATAAAATTACACGTGAGCACTCTGAACCTGAAGATATTGCTGCCACTTCCATGCCTACTGATCCTGCTTATCTATCTTCAGCGGGAACAGGAACAACTATCATTTTGAGATCAATTCAAAAAGACGTGTCTCGTAGTTTGAACTATATCATCAATCGCCTGACCAGAACTTTCGATGTCAACTCTGATGAGTTTAAGATCTTCGTTCGGAAGAATAATGATAGTTTTTCTGAGTTATCCCGAAAAGACCTCAAATTCACAGAGCACATGGACGCTATCATTACGTTCGGTTCAGAATTCGAGACAAAAATTGATGAGATTTACGCAAATTCCATCAACAAAAGATACAAATGGTGCAAACGATATGAGGAATTAGCGGAAGACAAATTTCAGGTAATGCCTTACGAAATTGAGGTGTTAGACCGTAATGGGCAACCTGTCAAACGTAATTTTTCTTTTTCCGGTTGGATTGGCACCATGCATAAGCGTCCTTCTTTTAAGGCTTTCATCGATAAAACATATGCAAATGAACAAAAGTCTCGTTTCGAAGTATCTCTGACAGACAACAGGATCACTGTCTTTTCACGCGGAAAAGTTGGCGAGTTTGATATATTGCCCAAAGTTCAAACTAATAGAATTGCTGACGCTTATGTGATCGGTGAGCTTTTTGTCGACATCTTCGAGGATGACGATCTCGCAGATATGGCCATTAGTAATCGCCGTGGTTATGACGAAAGTGATCAACGGTACGCACAGCTGATCCGCATTGTAACAGATGTCGTCTCATACATTACTCGTCGCAAGGAAGATATAAACAAAAAAATTAAGGATGATGAAAATCAGCAAGGTGCCTTAAAGGTTAGAGATAGTTTCTTAAGCAATGCTCCAAGGACTCGCCAGGCTCTACAAACAAAGCTTTCACCTGAAGAACAAAGCCATTTTCAGGATGAGCTTATGCAGTTTGGACGTGCTCTTAACCTTTCTAATAGCACAAAGAAGATCTTTATCAGTCATAAAACCGAATGTGCTGAATACGGCAAATTTCTAATTAGATGTTTTGAACTCTGTGGAATGGATGTAAAAAACACCATTATTTTTTCTTCGATGAAAGAATATGGCGTTCCACATGATCAGGATATATACGATTACCTTCGCAACTGTTTTCGTGATGATCTTTATGTAATCTTTCTTTTTAGTCGCTCATTCTATAATTCCAATATGTGCATTGCTGAAACTGGAGCCGCTTGGGCAACAAACAAGAAATACAGTAATGTTGTTATTGATATGGGATTTGGCGGTATTGACAGACCTATTAACAACGCCCAAATCGGTCTTTCGCTTGGAGATATGAATTCGGATACTGTAATAATGGATATCCGAGATCTCGTAAAAAACGCCTTTTCCAACATCGGAGAGCAACTTACACTGGATGATGGGATAATTGAACAAAACATAAAAACGGCAATAGCCGAATTCAAAGATAAGCTATTGCCGCCTACATATTTACCTTCCCGGAAATACCTAGCATACCCCATATGTCACAAATGTGGAAGTAACATGGATTTGCGTTACAATGCCTCCGACGAGTTGGTATATACATGCATTGCACGAAAATGTACGGAAACATACGAAGCAGAAATATCAAACTAATATGTTTTCTTCATCATTCTTGCTTGTTGCCACGAAGGGAAATAAACTCAAAATATAGAGTGGCGGCTCGTTTCAACTGAGAGCGAACGTTTTTCGATAGGCTGGTGGTTTGGGCTTCCAGCCTATTGATGTATTCCTCTTTGTCTTCGTCCCCGAAAGCAACAATTTTATTACACCGGCCTATTCTGGAGATAGTGTCTTTGATTGCCAGAGGAGTAAAACCATATTTTTCACTAACCCAGTTAGAAAAGTCAGTTGATGTTGAATGATCCTTTTTCTCAGCAAAAGCTCGCAATGCCTTTGCTACATGATATGCCAAATTGACCGGAACAGCATTGCCCACCATCTGTTCAGCGATCATCTGATTATCACCAAACTGAAATTCCGGTGGAAATGTCTGAATACAAGCTCTTTCCGCAAGAGTTAAAGCGCGAGCGTCAAGCGGATCGGCTGCATCGTTTTTGTGTCTATTGTATTCGGGAGGCTTAGGACGGTTAACACCGCGTATTGTTGCAGACGGCTCATCAACTGAATATATACCACGTCTTTCATAGGAACGAGGATGGCGATAATAGTAATCAATATCCAACGCATAGCCATTTTCCTCAAAGTATTCTCGAACACTTAATGGAAAAACGGTTTGGTTGTGTGCCAAATATGCATCCAGAAAGCCATCACTTTCTCCTAAAGCACCAATACAAAAGAAACGTTTTCTTTTTTGAGGTACGCCACATCGACTAGCATCCAGAACTTGCTCCGTGAGGCCGTATCCTGCCTTTTTGAACATTGCTCTAGCTTCTGCATATGCGTTACTGAGTTTTGCTCTGCTTACATTCTCCATTACAAAGTATCGTGGACGTAAACTCTTAACTATCTTTGCAAAAGAAATCGTCAAGCTTGCTCTATTTCCCTCTTGTCGATCACCGGCGCTAGAAAAATCTTGACAAGGTGGACCTCCGATAATGATTTCTGGTGCCAGTGGACGAATAGCTTTTAGAGATGTATTTTTCTTTGAAAGGTCAAGCTTCGATGCCAAGTGTGCAAAATTCTGATTATAGCAATGCAATGCAGGTTCCCACCAATCAAAAGCTCCTACAATTTGAAACCCGGCTTTTTCAAAACCGCAAGACATACCCCCACATCCACAAAACAAATCAACTGTGCGCATACAATCCTCACAAGAAGTCCTGAATTCAAATAGAATATATCAAAAAACTCCAAAGGCGTCAATTAGGCCAATGACCAAGGTCCTCACCAAAAATGGCATTTTTAAATATTTACGGAAAAATGTGAAAACACAAAAAGCCGGAGCTTATGCAGCCCCGGCTTCTGAAGTAATAGTGACTGTGTAGTTGTTTTTGAACTCGAAGAGAATCGATCCGTCCTTGAACACCGTTGCCTTCTCCAGAAGGACATTCCAAAGATGAGCATCCCATTTATCGAGAATAAGCGGCTGGGTTTTGAGCATTTCAATAAAAATTTGGATCTTCCTGTCGCGCTCCTCTATTTTTGCTCGCTCAGCTTTCAGCTCAGCCAGCTTCGCTGCCGCCCGTTCATACCGATTGACAAGGCTGTTGTACTTCTGTGAGTATTCTTGCTGTGGGAGGGCATTGGTGGCATTTTCATTCACACATGATTGCACCAGACCGGCAATGACTTCTATCTCCTCGGTTATGGACTGAATTTGCTGTTCTATCCGCTCGCCCTTTGTCAATGCTGCACGCATCAGCTCACAATCTTCAATAACCGTGTTGCGCTCCCCCATCATTTGATTATAAGCCAAAAGGAAACGCCTCTGTATTTCCTCTGGCGGCAAAGTAGGTGTCGAACACTTCTGGTTGCCTTTGAACTTACCATTGCAATGATGTACGGTGCGCCTGTAGGGATCATTTGAGTGCCATACCTTCTGCCCATATAAACCGCCGCAATCGCCGCAGTATAGACGGGATGCAAAAAGGTCATTGCCACTGTAGCTTCTGCCTATCTGCTTGCGCCGTGCGAATTCCGCCTGAACCAGATCAAACTCCATGGGAGAAATGATGGCTTCATGGCTATTATGAACGTAATACTGCGGAACCTCTCCCTCATTGACTTTCATCTTCTTTTTGATGTAGTCAACTGTGAACCTTTTCTGCAGCACAGCATCACCCTTATATTTTTCATTGGTCAGAATGCTGATGATGGTCGTTTGACTCCATTTTTCTTTGCCTGAGGGTGACGGAACGCCCATGCCTTCTAAGACGGCTCCAATTCCAGCCGGCGTTCTGCCTTCAAGAAACAATCTGTAAATCAGCCGAACAATGGCAGCTTCCGCCTCGTTGATAACAGGAGCTCCATCAGGCCCCTTTTCATATCCCAAGAATTGTTTATACGGCATACTGACCTTCCCGTCAGCAAAGCGCTTACGTTGACCCCATGTCACGTTCTCTGATATTGACCGGCTTTCTTCCTGAGCAAGAGAAGACATGATCGTGATCAGCAATTCTCCCTTGCTGTCAAGCGTCCAGATATTCTCTTTTTCAAAAAAAATCTCAACGCCGTGCTCTTTGAGCTCGCGAACGTTGAGCAAACTATCGACCGTGTTTCGCGCAAAGCGTGAAACAGATTTTGTAATAATCAGATCAATCTTCCCGGCCAAAGCATCCTGGATCATATCATTGAAGCCGTGTCTGTGTTTGGTACTGAGCGCTGAAATACCTTCATCGGTGTACACCTTGACAAACTCCCAGTCCTCGCGGGCCTGAATATACTTGGTGTAGTAATCGATCTGCGCCTCGTAACTCGTAAACTGCTCATCGCTGTCCGTAGAAACTCTGGCGTAAGCAGCTACACGTCTTTTTTGAAGAGAGTTGAGCGGAATGGCTGTAAATCGGTTCTTTGTTGCAGGAAGAACTGTGATTTTAGGTTTTACCGTGCTCACGACGCTCATGAAGCAGACCTCCTCTTCATCTTCTCCGACGCTTCATGCCTCATCTCTGTTGACCAAGACTCACTTCTGGAATGATCCTCCCATTCCACTACTCGCTCCGTTCCATCCTTCAGAAGGAATGTCAATTCGTTTTGGCCGGAAACCAGAATCTTTTCAATCTCGCCCTCAAGTATCTCACGGTTAATCTCTTTGTAACCCAGTACATTTGCTGTTACAGCAGTCAAGATTTCATCCGGAATCTGCTTGCTGGCGCAGTATGCTTTGCCGCGAACATTATACGTTGTGCAGATCCAGACCGGTTTTGAATACTTGGTACCGCTCATCGTGATCTTGCGACGATATTTGGCACCACACTTTCCGCATTCAAGCATGCCAGAAAACAAGTACCTTGTCCGTTCTTGTCTGTTCGGATGAAAATGAACCCGTTTTTTTGCCAGTAATTTTTGAACCTCCATGAAGGTTGCAAGGTCGATGATTGCCTCATGTGTACCCTCGACAAAATACTGTGGCAATTCCCCGGTGTTCACTCTGCGACGTTTGGTCAAATGGTCTTCGATAAAAGTTTTCTGAAGAAGCAAATCGCCCACATACCTTTCATTCGTCAGAATATACGCAACGGTATTCTTGTACCAGATGTTCCCTTCTGGAGCACGTACTCCCAGCTGCTGCAAATGATTGATGATGGCCTCCATGCCATTTCCGAGCAAATAGAGCCGGAAAATATATCGAACAACACGCGCTTCTGGCTCATGGATTTCAAGCCTTCCGTTGCACATGCGGTAGCCGTATGTTTTAAACCATGTAGGCTCGCCCTGCTTGAACTGATTTCGGATTCGCCACTTGCAGTTTTCCGAAACACTTCTGCTTTCTTCTTGCGCATAGGAGGCAAGGATAGTAAGCATCAGCTCGCCATCGCCGCTGAGACTATGCAGGTTCTGCTCTTCGAAAAAAACGTCCACCTCCAGCGATTTAAGCTCTCTAACGGTGTTAAGCAACATCACCGTGTTACGAGCAAATCGGGAGATGGACTTTGTGATGATCATATCAACTTTTCCGCTTCTGCAATCGTGCAGTAAGCGCTGAAACCCTTCCCTGGTTTCTTTTGTTCCGGTAACCGCTTCGTCTGAGTACACACCTACGTATTGCCAGCCAGATTGTTTCTGGATCAAGTCGCTATAGTAGCTGATCTGAGCTGATAACGAGTGCATCATAGCATCTTTGCCACAGGAAACGCGTGTGTAAGCAGCCACTCGTTTTTTGCGTGCCAGCTTTGGCAGAGTGGGTACCTGTGTTATGGTACGTTCCATTATGTCACCCCCTTGTGGTGTGACATATTAACTCTGACTTCCTCACATAGCAAGTCTATGTCACGGAAAATACTATTAGAAGAAATGCCGTATTTCGCAAGCAGTATGCCATCAATTGTGGCATACTCACGCGCAGATATCAGACCGCGCGAAAGCATCTGTTTGGCCTGAACCATGGCAGAATAATACGAAGTTATCTGCTTATACATCGCTCTCTCGCTCCTTCCCGAAGCGATTCATAATATAGCAGGCGTGCGAGCAATACTTCTGATTCTGTTTGGCATAGCTAATGAATTCTCGCCCGCAGAAGATGCAAATTGACCGTTTTGCCGTTTTTCGCCTAACAAGTTCCCTGTGTGCATTCCACCATGTCATTCGGCATTTATCTGAGCAAAAACGCTTATGCTTTCTGCCCGGGATCACTGGGATTTGTTCGCCGCACTGTTCGCAGAGACGTATATTGCCCCTGTCCATTTGCTGGATTTGGTTCCGGTAGCACCACGATTTTACCGTTCCAACCGGCAGGCACGTTTCCTTTGCAATTGCGCCAATGGAGAGCCCTTGCTGGCGAAGGATGCGAATCTTCATCTTTTCTTCACTGTTCATATTCTCACCTTAGCTGCACACATACAAAGGCCCGCCGTGCATTACGGCGGGCGCAAGAACACAGATCAAATAAACCTTGCATATTCTCCGGACACCCAACCAACTTTGCCGCAGCACACGATGGCATGCCAGCCGTTTTGTGCTGTGGCAATGTGGGCAAAGGTACTTCCCGGCAACGCGGACGTGATGCGAGCATAGCTGGTACTATTGCCACAACGGATGTTCACTTTTCCCCCATCGGATACAATGACAACAGAGGAACGGGACGTAGCTACAGGCTGCTCTTCCTGTTCAGTTTCAGCATCAGCAAGAGCGTCCATGAGCGCTGAATGAGTACGATCGCCATACTTGCCGTCCTGCTCTAATCCTTCATCTTTCTGAAAACGCTTCAAAGCCCTCTCGGTTTCATCGCCAAAATCACCATCAGCGCCATATCGAGGCAGAGGATATCCAAGCTCAATCAGATGCTCCTGGAGCGTTCTAACATCTTCGCCTTCCATCCCCTTCTGCAAAAGCCTACTGCCAAGCGAAACATCAAGAACGGTCGGTGCGGACAGTTCCTTGCCATTTCCATAATCCAAGAAGGGAAGTTCATACCAATAAAGCCAATCACGCTCAGCCACTTTTGTTTTGACACAGCCTGAAGCGAAGTTTCGCCACTCAACAGCATAGCCATTGCCGATGTAGAAGCCAACGTGACCTTCTTTGTGAAGCGCAAGTCCCACAATCTCAGGTAGTGTAGTAATGCCGCCCCAGGCACAACCCTTGCTTTTGGCATAGGAGAACATGCTGTTGGCGCCTTTGTCAGGACAGTTGTTAGTGCCGTATTTGTTGTCAATCGTTCCTTCCTCGCCAATGCTGTCCAGCATAGTCTGCCCACCTTCTGTCCACGCATATCCTTTTGCAGCTCCAATGCAGTCGCAGACAACAGCACGATTGGCAATGTCCTGCTTATACTGACTAGTACGACTGGCTCCATAGTGCGAGGGATATTGTTCTGTTTTGCGCTTTAGAAGGCTGGTTGTGGCTTTATATCCGCAGGTGCCAAACCAGTAAGGCTGGCCGACCATTTGCCCACAAAATGCGGCAAAGTGCTCATTCGTAAAGGGAGTATTTTTCCGATCAGACATTGCTATCTCCTTCAAATAAGAAAAATGGACTGCATCAATATGCCGCAGCCCAGAGGTTACAGTTCAGCCGTCAGGTTTCAGGCGTTTTATCTTCATTCAGTTTTTCACGATCATGAAGCTGCTCCAGAACCGCCTTCATTCTTTCAGGGATAGGCAGTCCTAGATGCGCAGCGTTTTCAAGCAAGGAAACACCCTCATTGCTCAGGTAGAAACAGATCACGGCGCTTCGGAGCGTTTCGCCGCTGCCCGTTACGTGCAAATCTACAATATGAGCGACACCCACCAACATGATGATGAGCATTTTCTTCATCAGGCCCTTGAAACCCACAGAACTGGAGAGCTTCTTGTCAGCAATAGCACACATAAGACCTGTGATGTAGTCAGTGGCCATGAAGATGATCAGCGCCGTCAGCAAACCGTCCACCCCTCCAACAAAGTAACCAAATAAACCGCCCAGGGCCGTGATCGCCATCTGTACCTTGGCCCAGATGATATCAATGGAAAAGTCACGCATTTTTCTTGTCCTCCTATGTTTTGATATAGCAAAAGCCGTCCTGCACGAACGGCTTTATACTGCATTTGTTGTTACTTCCCGCCAGAGAGTCGTAGCTGCGGACGGTTCCCAGCCTTCCTGTGAGGTATGGCCAAGTACGCAGATGTATTTCTTGCCTTTTTCGTTGGGGTAGGACACCTCATCATCAATAATGTAGTCAATTCCGGTAGCCCAAACCCGGACAGCCTCCTCGTGGACCACTTCCACCTTCCGCCAAAGCGCCGGGACCAGATCAGGCTCCCAGCCGCTTTGGGTCGTATGAGGCTGTAAGCAACGCCACAGGCTGTTGTTGTGTGAATAAACATCGCCTGCTTTCACATTCAATCCAGCACGCCAATGCCTTCCATCCAGCGCCGGCTGCACAGAGAGCAATTCCTCATCGGTAATGCGACCATCCTCTACGGCTTGTCGAAGAAGAAGTCCAAGGACGTTTGGCAAAGCCTCTTCCGCAGATACAGAAACAAACGACTCAAGCGGCAACGTCTCCATGAGCAGATCAGTATCCAACTCCTGTCCTTCCACTACATTGATTGTGTCAGGAAGGATCACAACTTGTGCGTTGGTAATGCCAGTCATCTGGAACGCCTCACCTGTAAGCTGGTATTGGGTTTCCGTCTGCCTTTTGGCAGCAAGAAAAGAGGAGCGGATGACCGTTTGCACCCGCCCCTGAAAAGGGATCACAATATTCATTTTTCCTCCTGTTAGCCGCTGTGAACGACAGTCAAATAAGGGATATAAGCATCGGCAGCGTCCGTACCGCTGATACGCAGGTAGTTTTCCGAGTAAGATGAACCGCCAAAATTGTAAGGCGGTTCCCATAAGCAGATCCCGCCATACGAACCGCTGACCAAACCTGTTATAACAGAAGTCGGAATGCTGAATGTCACCTGCTGATCTCGCCCTATTGTACCGAGAGCGCCAAAATTCGCCTTAATGGTTGCACTTCCACTAGCCAGCGTATTGGTAATGGCATAGAGGTACACGGTTCTCGCGCTAAATGAACCGTTGCCGGGTTTACGATGAAGTGTCAGCGTAGCAGAGCGGATCGTCTTGCCAGAAAGAAGGGTTTTCAGGGTATTAAACCAGATACAGCCATAGTTCCAGCTCAAGGAGGTAGAGTATCCGTAGTCTGAATACACTCCCTGTACCGCATCTAATGTATCTGAGCGCCACCCGCCCTGGTATGTTCTTGTAAGCGATGCCTTGATGACGGAAGTTTGATCCGGCAAAACCGCAGGCGTAGCTGTACCATAGTCAATGGACGTTCCACTGCTGAAATACTGCGCTGCGCTTACTGTGGCCGTACTGCCACCGGGGATCGTGCCGTTTGCAAACACAAGTCCGCCAATGAAATAGAAAAGCCACGATGAACAGGAGCCAAAACAGCTGGACAGATAGCACGATGCCTGATAACCGCTGATTCCAAGCGAAGTATTGTAGATGCCAACAGCCATCAGGAACAGCGTGCTTGCCTTTACTGAGAAAGTCGCATAATCAATACCTGCTGCATCCAGCGTTACATTGTTGAACTCTACATAGTGGCAGAACTTGCACTCCACCTGAAATGGGTTCGTGTCATTGGTGGGATCATCCACCAAGCGTCCCTCTTTCAAGGTAAAGCACATGAACTGAATGTAAGCAGAGCACGCTGTTATGGACATGTACCCATATACCGTACACGAATCATAATAAGTGCCAATGAACAGCTTTCCCGGACCGCTGATTCCCTGCAGAGCAATCGTGGTGCTTTCGTAAAGCACAACGTCTGCAGGAAGCCGAATCGTCACATCATACGACAGATACTTATTGTTGACGGTATTGCAGGCTTCAGCAAGAGAACGGAAGTAGGTCTCGCTGCTACCGATGTAACTTGGTTGGACATAAAGCATATTGGGGCCACAATAGGATCCTGCCACGCTTGGCGACACAATTTGCTGCGCATGCAATTCAGTAAAACCGACTCTGCCGTTTGCGGACATTTCCATGAGAATATTCTCATTGTTGGACGGATCAAGCAGCTGCAACAGAAACTCTTCAGTGGTGATCTTTACATTATTCGCTCCGATATAGATACCGCTGGTTTTCACTTCTTCGGCTGCAACCGCAACCCAGGTAGAACCCGTCCAACGCCGCAGCACAGGGGGCGCAACAGACAGATCCAACCACAGCATGTTTGCATACTTTGTGGTGGGTGCCGCGCTGCTGCGATACACTTTTTCGGTGTTATAGGTTGAGGTATTCACCTTTAAACTGATCTGAGAACTATGTTGACTGATTGTGGACTCTGCATTGGTCAGACGGTTATTCATGTAATATCCGTCCTCAACTGCAGGCATCCAGTTGTTAAGCGCAGTTCCTACTTCAAGCATCACATTTTTGATGTTGATTGTACCTGTAGCACCCTCAAGCTCTTCAACACCAATATTGAAAGAAGAAATGGAGCGTGGCCCCAACGCACTCATATCAATATCCCGAATCCACATTCGCGTCCAGTACGTATCGGTATCCTTGAAATACGAGTCGCTCGTTCTCAGATAAATCGGATAAATAGTATTCGACCACACATTGTTCTCATTATAGTAATAGTACCTGATGCCAAATCCAAAGTAGCGTCCTTCCGAGTCTGTCGTTGCGACACCAGTACGTTTGATATCAAAGCTCAGCCGGAGATTCTTGCCTCCGTTTGACATCGTAAAGAACTGGCTGGACAAGGAATATCCTCTTGTTTTGGAAGTGGTGACGGCTGAACCATTCATCAGATACAGATTCTGAAAAACAACCTCCGGATATGAGGATTGAATGTAGTTTCGCTCTTTGGCCTGATCGGCAATATAGACCGATGAAGACTTTACCGAACTGGCTAATTGATCTGGCTGAAGTTTCAGTTCTGCATTGGAGACTCGAGTGGACAAAGCGTCTGTAACCGTTTTGTCCGCCTTCATTGCTATGGCTGCATTCGTCTGTTCAATTGCTGTGGACATTTCTTCGCGCACATTTCCAGCCTCAACATAAGCTTCATAGGCCACCTGCGACAATGGCTTAAAGTCCCCATCGACAAAACGATACAGAGGATGCTCTGGGTAGAGAATCATGTTATAGGCGCTGGTTAAGAGACCAAGTGCTATATAGGTGTATTCATCCTCTCCTTCCGGCTCCTGCCAAAGAAGAAAGTCGTCTGCCGGCGTAAAGAAATTGTTGCTGAGCGTACCAACAATATAGACCATTCGATAAGCTATTCCATTAAAATCGGGAACAGTATTTCGAAGATAACAGCTTGAATAAGCCATATAGCAATTATTCGTACTGGACCCGGCGTTGACGCTTGCAGTTGACCATAGAATCGGTCGTGTCAGATCAAAGGTTACGTCTGCCGCAAGATTGAAATATCCAGAGGCATCTCCTACAACAATTCTCGACGGACCAATTGCTGTTTTGGCCTTGATATTTGCCGCTACCCTGATCCTGTCGTATGTATCAGAATTATAGTTCGCATCTGCCCACCAGCCTTTTGCAATCGTATTCGTGTAAAACTGCGCATTTTCCCGGTAGGTCAGATGAAGAATATTTCCAGCAGAATACTGTGTCCCCAACCTTGTACTCTGGCTGTAGTAGCATGCAATCGCTCCCGTAGTTTCACCATTACCGAGTGTAAGATTAAGCGTTACATTACTTGAGCTGCCATAAGGTAACCAATACACAATTTGCTGACCATCTTTTAGCTCAGTAAAACTTGCGTTTCCCGTCCAGGCAGCCGTACTGACTGTTTGTGTTCCAACCACAAACTCTGGCCCTCCGCCAGCAGAACGTGCTGAAGCTAAATCCTCCTGATACTGCTCGCTGCCACGAACGGTTGAAATGATGGCATCCTCCGTCAGCTTCAGCTCCGCGGCTTCTACGCGTTCGCCAAGTTCGTCCACAGAAGTCTGATCCGCTTTCTTGGTCACCATCAATTTCAAGTACTCATTGCCAGTGATGTCCATGGCGTTAAGAGCAGTAATGGTCGCCTCGCGTGCAAACAGCTCATCCACGTCAAGGTTAGCTGCAATGAGATTGCTGATGACAGCATTGTTGGCAAAGATATCATTGACATTTAGTGTAGCCGCAGTAATGCTACCCTCGATGATTTTTTCACCGCCGTGAATACTGGCATCTGCAACATCGTCATTCGATACCTGTTTGAGCGCAGTCTTTACCTTGCCATCGGAGCCTACCGACACAGAATACAATCGGCCATCTTCACCCTTTACCACCAATTCCCCCACCGTGAGGCTGACAAGATTGGCTTCTGTCACAGCAAGCTTGGAGATGTATAATTCTCCAGCCGTGCCTTGCGTTATGATTGCCGTATCGGTCGCCAGATCTTTGATATGTGACCAGTCAATATCAGCTGTTTCGATATCTGCCTTGACCATTGAAGCAACAGCAGAAGACAGCGTGGTGATCGCAGCCCAATCAATGTTGGCTTCATCAATATTGGCAGACGTGATCTGAGCCTTGGATATCCGGGCAATATCAGCAGACAAAGCCTCGATGTCCGCCCACCGAATATCAGCATTGATAATGTTAGCTGTCGTGAGTTGCGCCGTTGCGATCATGGCAATAGAGGTATACAGCTCATCAGTCGTAATGCTGCCAGCTGCCAATTCCTGAATCTTCGCACTAACCGCAGTAATTGCGTTGGCGTTGAGTGTCTGAATGAGAGCCTCGGCGATATGGGCACGGTTGATCGCTGCTTCCTGGATATGAGCGCTGGTAATCGCCGCATCCTGAATATGTGCCGTTTTGATGGCAGCATTTCTCACCTGCAAAGAACCTACAGAACCGTTCTGCAAATGACCAGTTCCGATGGAATTCAGCGCAAGCTTCATACCTGTAATTGAGCCGGCTGCAAGCTGATGCGCTGACACCATCGTGCCTTCAATCGTAGGCGCTGCAGTACCCAAAGTAACAGAAGTGTATTTTTTCGTCAGACAGTCATAGGTGTATTGCGTCATACGCATAGACACTTCGATGCCGATACGTCTGGCTACAACTCTCACCGCATCTCCAAGAAAAATATCTGAAAGTGCTTTGAACTGCTTGTACTCTTCAGCATCTGTCAGGTTGACAAAGCTCACTTTGAGAGTGACGGTCGGGAGATCGCATCCTGCATCGTACTCTGCCTGTGCGGCGCTGCGCATTTCCTCATAGCAGGCTGTCAGGCTTTTGTAGTTCTCACCCTCAGCTACTTCTTTGGCTTCCGAAACAGCCATATGAACCCACTTAGGCTGTGTATAGGCACCGATATTTGGGCTATCTACATACAGCTCAGGCAGGTACAAAATATTGCCGTCCGCATCCTCACCTGTAGGCATGATGCGCGTAACCACATTGGTTGTGTCCACATCAAAGGAAATCCCGGTCAGGTTTTTCCTTTCTCGGATATGAACATCGCTGTCTCGACCCACGCGCTTGACAAGGAACACATCATGCCAGTCACGAGCCAGTTCTGCACCATACTTTCGCACTATTCCCCCTTCGCCAAGCAACGCTTCAACAGGATTGACATTCTCAAGAATAACGCCCTCCGCTGTGCTGGTGAGGTCGGAATAAAAAGAAAAGGAATGCTCCGACATGCATTCCGATGAGATATTCTGTACTATGGCGGCCCCCGCCATTGACGCTGACGGTTCGATCTTTTGGATCATGTTATCCAGAAGATCATAGAAGATATGACGCGCATGCACCGTTATTTTGTCCAGTTCAGGAACAACACGGTAAATCCGAAAGGGCTGTTCTCGCAGCTGTCGTGGTTCCACAACTGTATTAACGGCTTCGGAGTATGATCCTGCAGTATGGTCATATCGCAGGAAGCGCGTGTCCATGTATCCGTGCTTACCATCCGGCATGATCACTTCGTACCACGCAGTACTTGCGGTGGAAATCACCTGAACAATCGTACCGTTCTTATATTGTTGCAGTACCTTGTATCCTGTTCCAGGCCCAGTGCGCAAGCGAAGTGTACCGCCCTTTACGGATGCTTCAGGACGATCCGTATCGACCACATATACATCCTGCAGGTCGTTGTGTTCGGGGATGCTGACCTGAACACGAGGTGTTGGAGCAGCAGGTACGGGTGCTCGGATGATACATCCTTCCGTCAGTCGCTGCCATTTTCCGAGGTCGTCAATAGGATGGACTAGCGTCAGTTCCCATTCTCCATTGAGCGTTTCTGTTACGGTACAGGACTGTGGAGCTACAGGCCCAAGACCATTATTGGAAAAGTCACCGCAATCCGCAGGATAGACACAAATCATGGGCATTCACCTCTTTTCTGCAAACGAAAAGCGCCACTCGTTTGAGCAGCACCCATTCGTTTTACGTTCACTTTACCGTAGCTTCAATGCGTTTTATCAATCTCCGAGTCAAATCCTCTTCGTTTTTCCATACAACAGTCGATTTTTGAGCAATGTCAAAATGCGGTTTCTTGTCCTTGTCATCAAACTCGTCTTGTCTGCAGCAGATAATAACCTCTTTACCCAACGCCTGTGCATAGCCTGCTTCATAATAAGCACCGTAATTGGGGTAAGTAACATCGACCACAACAAATTTACTTCGCTCAATCTCAAAGAAGATTTCAGGAACAATTTGATTGTTATGTTCCTTTTCATCAATAATGCCAACGCTATAGCCAGCTTGGGTTATAGCGGCTCTGAAAGCTTCACGAATCGGCCTTGCTTCTTCGCGAAATGACATAGCAATGAAACCTTGTTGGATAACTTGCTCATTCTTATGCAACTCATCAATTTTCTGCCAACCCTGAGCAGTTATTGAATAAGCATCCGATTTGCTCGGATCCTTTAAATAACCCAGATCCTCCAACACACGAAGCATTCCAGGGCTATGCGTGTTGTTAGTTTCATGCTCAAAAATCAACCTTCTGCCCGTAGGCATCAAGCAGATTACATCTCCGTAATGTGGGTACACAACGGAGAGATTGAGTAAAGATCTATGCGCTTTATCCATCACGCGATCAGGATAGTTTTTCAGAAGTTCTGCAACGTTGATATATTCCCTTCCCCGTTTTGAGTCGCCCTGACAGACCTCATTAACGTAAAAATACCAGTAACGCACACCGCCATTAATCTTACATACTTTAGAGTGAAGAAGACGCTCCGTAATGAGATTGAGAATTCGTTCCCTATAGGCAACATCAGCTTCATTCTCAATATTCGCATGAAGATAAAAATGGAATTGATAAGTTTCACAATAATGATGTGAATACTCGCCATCTGCCTGACGATCAATTCTGCACTTATCTTCTCCACAAATCGGACAATTCCACATACTCATAACCAGAGTTCCTTCTTCCTTTGAATCTTCTCATAGAATCCACTGTTCCTTACTTCTACCTAAGTATAGCATATTCGATCAGGTTCATAAAGTCATTTCTTTAGCGATAGCGCCAATTCGGCTGAATCACCACGCGAGTCACATTACCCGACCAGCTGATTGCATTGTCTCCTGGCAGCAGAGTTGGGAACTCCCCTCCCATGCAGTTATTCATGGGGGTTACACCGCTGTAGGCTTCCATAAGCGGTGTATCCAGCGTAATGCTCCCTGAGATATTTTCAAGCTCGGTGATCGTAACACCAACCATGAGCGTAATAGAGCCTGATCCGTAGACTGTGATAACGGGTTCAGAAAAAACATTCCCAGGATTATTGATAAATGTTCCAGAAGAAGTCAGCGTAATCGTTTGGATAGTTTCCTCATACCAGAACGGCTTGCATCTGAAATTGACCGTAAACTCCCTGTGGGGATTCCCTCTAAGGATCTTTTCAAAGGGGATCTGATTGATAACGCGCCCATAATAGAATCCGCCCGGACGGTTCGCAAAGCATATCTTTCCTCCGCCTCGCAGCCACGTCGCCATAGCTGAGATTTTGGTTGGATCGTCCAGCACGCATATGACCGGCAGAATCAGATCATCGTAGACGTCGTCAGCTTCAAGCGTTGTCAAACTTCCAGACCTGCCGGGCACATTGGTAAAAGAAGCTCGTTCTGCGGCCAGTGTGATTGGCGGCAGTTCCTTAACATGCACGCCATACTCTGTGCAGCGCACCCCGTTCCATTCAAACCAATCCAGCATGTTTCCTCCAAGAAAAAAACAGCGCAGTTGCGCTGTTTATACGTTATAATAGGTGTGAAACAACAATTGCAGAATTTTCTGCCATTATTGCTAGCTGATTGCATTCCTTTTCAAGTTCCGGCATCTTCTCTTGTGCTACACGTTTCATCAAAGCCAGCGCCAAAGCGATCTCATTGAGATACTCTGCTGCTATTTTTCTTTCCGTGCTCGTAAAAAAAGGATCCTGAGCCGCTTCCAGCAGTTTGGGAATCAACTCATCATTCGTGTTGAGAACCTTCCGAAACACGTCTAAATAGCGCACACCAAACACAAGATGGCACGCAGCAAAGAATGAATCCACATCTTTCTCTGCCGCTTCATAGAGAAACTCTCGTTCATCAATTGAGAAGGTCGGATTGATGTCGTCATACGCAAAAACAACCTCATGCGCCAGGCTCTCCAATGCTTCATCCATTGACTTCACCTCTCAATGTTCCAAATGCTCTGCAAGGGCCGATAGCAAATCCTCGATTCGCCAATTTCCCTTTCGAGTGTAGAACCCACGTTCTAACTCAGGTATGCCCTTCATGACTGCCAAGCGTTTCAGCCGCTTGGCCATGTCCATTTCATACTGTGCTTTCTTTTTGGTCAGTATAGGAAGGTACGCGCATAAGAGTGTTTCTTCCTTCTGGTGTACCAGAACACCAGTGTCTTCATCTTCGGCCCACAATGCTACGCAATTGATCGCTGTTCCAGACCTGCCAATGATATTTGCCCTAAGCGTAGCAATTTCGCGGTTTAATTCTTCCTCAAGATAGAGTGTAGTCATAAGATGGCTTTCCATAAAGTAAATTTCTTCTCCCGTTATAACGAACGGCTCCGGGATTACACCTTCCAATAGAGCAGTCTTGGTTTGCAAGCGCAGTTCATGTATCGTATCCGGCATCGGAAGAAAAATCGCCTCTGTCTCACTGATGTGGTATCTGCTGAATTCCATATCGCGCCTCCGTTTAATGCGGAATTCTCAATAAATTTATTATAATGCGTATTCCGCATTATATCAACTTCATCTCAAACTATACTTTGAGAAAAGCATGCGAGGAGGGATGAAGTTGTCGAAGCCGCGTCGTTCTCCATTAGGTGCACGCAATATCGTCGGGGCCAAGATCACCAGCCTCCGCAAAGAGAAGCACATCAAGCAGAAGGATCTAGCCGCAAAGCTCCAAAGCCTGGGCATGGATATTTCTGAGAGCAGTCTTTCACGGTTGGAGTGTCAGGAACGTTTAGTACAAGATTTCGAGATTCCGATCATCGCCAAAGCACTTGGTGTTTCGGTTGAATGGCTACTTGAAGATCATCACGAAGAATAACAAAACGCAGGTGAGGTATGGGAATAGCCCCCGTCCTCCCTGCGTTTTGCTTTATTTTTCGTCAATCAGATCGAATGCTTTACCCGCTCCGCTTCCTCGGCACGCTTGCCGTTATTGAAACGATCCAGCGTACCTACAAGGTATCCGGTGATTCTCCTGATCCTATGGAAAGGAACCGCATTGAGTTGGTAGTCTAGATCGACAAATTCACCGTCAACCTTGATATCGATACCATTGAGCCTCTGACCGTATTTTTCGCGGCCACGCTCAACATAGGCTGCAATCTCTTCCAGCGGCAGCTCGCCGTTTTTCACATTCACATTGCACTGATCAATCACCGTGGTCAATGGAGACACCCCATCTCTAGTATTGTCTGTGGTATTATACCACAACATCAGCGAAATGGAATGGCTAAATTATGCCATTCTCAGGCCACGTCCACGCTGCTGTCTTCTGGTGAGCGCAGCAATCTCAACAGCCAACGAATGAATATCCTGCTCGTCTCGAACCACTAGCTGCGCCACCTGTACAGTAGAAGAGACGTTCTGATTGTAGGTACGCCGATTGTCAGCCGTGCCATATCCGATTGTGCTCTCTCTGGCTTCTTCTGTTAGGAAGCGTGAGGCGTTTCGAATGATTCTGGCCTGTTCCTTCGACTCCTTCAGAACGCCAACGCCAAAGCCCTTCATCGTTTGTACGCCTACTTCATCTTCAAAAACACCTGACGGGCTCTTGATCTTCAGCTCCGATTTAGCGGCAGAAACGGCCGCTTTTGCCGCAGAACGCATGGCTGAGATCACACCGGAGCGGCCCGCGTTGATACCTGCCTTGAGGCCTTCCATCGCGTTTACGCCAACGCTGCGAAGCGTGGTTCTGGTCAGGCTGGAGGAAACTGCACTTCTGACATTGTTAGCAACTGTAGTACCAGTACCGGCCATGCTGTATGCGCTTATCGCCTGTGCCAGTCCTTGTGCAGCACCCTGTCCAACTGTAGCAAGCGTTGTTGTCGTCAGAGCAACGCCCATTGCACTTTCCAGTGCCGCCGCAGTACTCGTTGCATCTACGGAAAAGTCATATCCGCTCATTCCGGCGCCTACGCCCGCAGATACGTTGCCGCCTATTGGTTTTACGCGCTCCGAAGGGCTCTGAATGCCCAACGCAGTGTTGAGAGCTGTTTCAAGATTCACGGCAACAGTTTCTGCATCCGTGTCCCAACCAGCCGCGGTCATGCCGTCAGCAACGCCCTGCAGCACATTGCTGCCCACTTCTGTGGTATCCAGCTCCTGCAGAAAAGTGAGGATGGTCTGGAGGTTTTGCAGATCCTCCTGCTTAACGGTTTTACCCTGTTCAATTGCAGAAACAACCTCGCCTACATAGGTGGACAACTCCGCTACACGCTCAGGGTTAAAGTCGCTCTTCATGCTGGCATCCAGCGTTTTAAGCGCGCCATCTTCTCCAAGACCCCAGAGCTGCCAGAATGTTCCCTTCTGTTCGTTGAAGGTCTTGATTCGCTCAATGGCAGAGTCAATCAGATCAAAGGTGGTCGTAGGCATAATGCCCGCCCAGTTACCAAGAACCGTTGTTCCTAGCTGGTCAACCTCTTCCACCTCTGTGCGAAGCTCAGCGATGGCTTCCTCTGCGCCGGTGATTTTCGGAGAGATGAGCACGTGGAGCGTACCGTCCTCAGCAAGTACAGCCACTTTATCAGCCGTAAGCATTTCCGTAGGCACAGCGCTCACGGGAATCTCCTGACCATTTTGCCAAAACGACGCTCCTGCATCTCCTAGTACATCCGTTGGATTCTGGTATACCTCTCCAAGCCGCACGATGCCCTGTACTTCTACAGGATGATTGGCAACAAACTGCCTGTAAGCGATCAGATCATATCCGGAGATACCTACAGAAAGGGAGAATGACGGACGCTCAGCCGCACTGTCATCATACTTTGTGATGTAAGCAGTAAAATCCTGAAGCAGAGCAGATTTGTCGCAGTTGGTTGCCTCAGCAAACGCTGTCACAATTGCCTCAGTCTGTGCCGTAGACAGTGCTGAAAGATCAACGTTCTCCGCTTCCAGATATCTGGTTACCATTGCCGTAATATTTCCGGGGGCAAGAGAAGATGTCAATGCACCGCCTGTCGCCTCTTCATAGGACATAACAAAGGCCGTGACCGCTTCTGGTTTCAGAGAGGACGTATCCACGTCATTAGCTTCAAGGTACTGATAGATATAGGCCGTAATTTCGTCCGGCTTGAGCGTAGAAATATCAGCACCTGTATCTAGTTCCTTGTAGGCGGCAATCATTGCTGTTACATGATCAGGCGTGAGGCTGGAAACATCCACACCACTGGTTGCCTCCGCATATGCGCCAACATACGCAACGACGCCTTCCGGCGTCAATTCAGTGGTATCTGCACCTTCCGGAATCTCTGTGTATTTGCTGATAAAGGCTTCTATTGTTGGCTGAATAGCTTCTGCGTTCTCTGCATCCTGAAAGCCGGAGATGATCGCCTCGGTAGTGATGGCACCAGGGTTTGCAGCGAATTCGTCCCATCGTGCATGGGCACCGGTCATGTCCAGATCGGTTGCGATCTTAAGTGCTTCTTCCGGCAACGCCTCCCCAAACATGGTTGAAAGCGCCGGGAGTTCGACATTAGGCTGGTTCAGAAAGGACTGAATCGCAGCAATCTGCTCAAGCGCAGCAGAAAAGTCAATCTCCGGGAACATGGCCTGAATCTCTGTTTCAGACATACCGCTATCCAGGAGCGACTGAATCTGCGTCAAAAGCCCAATATACTCCGTGATAGAGCCCTCATCCATTGCCGCTGTAATCGCATTGATATCCTCCAGAATGGCAGGGCGCTCCGTCTCATTGGCAGTGCTGTACTCACGCAGCTTCTGCGTCAGCAGATCCACATCTGTGGCAGCCTGCTGGATATTCTCTTGCTCCCATACGGGCATGACCACTGAAGAAAGCGTCTGAGCATACTCGACGGCTGCATCATAGCGATTTTGATTGTAACGGGCGTTGAGCTCATCCAGTGCGCTCTGGCGCTCTGATGCATCCTCAATAAGCTTAATTAGTTCATACTCTTTGTCGTATTGCTCATCAATCTTGGCATTGACTGCGGCCATACCTTCTGCTGCAGCAATCACAGCATTTTCATATACCATAACCGAGGCAGCGTCCAGTCCTCTTGCCTGAGCACGCGCAATCTCTGCTTCCAGCTTACGGCGGATCGTGTCAAAGCCGTCCACATCGGCCGGCGAAAGGTTGTACTTGACTTCGATCGCCTCACGGGTATCGATCAACTCCTGAAGCCGTATCTTATCCGTATCAGAAAAATAGCCATTCTGTTTTCGCTTCAGAAGCCTCTCGATTTCCTGATCCAAACCATTTAGTAGAGCGATATCAGCCATCAACTGTTCAGATACCCCTGAATAGCCGGCCTGTTCAGCCGTTTCCTGCATCTGTGCCAGCTCATTTCTCGTAGAGGCCGTCAGCTTTTTGAAAGCTTCCGTCCACTCGGAAACGATCTCATTCGTTTCCTTTTGGCCATCTGTCCAAACTTCCAGAAGCCCGTCCATCCACTCCTGAGCATTTTGCGTAGTACGGATAAAATCCGCCTCGCTCATGCCAAAGAAGGAAAGCCCATCGCTCTGACCATAGAAAGTTTCCGCAGCTGTGTCCTTCCACTTTTCCGCAGTCTCCTGCATGCCCTCCATCGCTTCCCGCGCCTGTTTGGCACCGGAAACATAATCAGCCAAAGCTACTGCGCCAGCAACCACTGCGGCTGCAACCGCCAGCCATACAGCAGGCGACTTACCTAGGACGCTCAAAAAACCGCTCCAGCCTCCCCCGGCCTTGCCAACGGCAGCAGCAAACTTGCCAACACCCGCTGACAGGCTACCGAGCCCCTTTGTGACTTTACCAAAAGCCAGAAGTACCGGTCCAGCTGCAGCGGCTATGGCTGCAAACCGAACGATCTGCATGCGCTGCGATTCATCCAGTTCTAGAAAACGATCCAGCAGCTCATCTGCTCCACTTATCAATTCCTGTATGGTGGGATTCAGATCATCACCGATCTGCTGCCCAAACAGGGCTGCTTTGTTTTTGAGGTTAATGAGCTTGCTCTCTGTGGTTGCATACCGCTTTTCCGCCTCTTCTGTAAGAGCGAGATTTTCTTCCCATGCCTCATTGGCAGTCTGTTGAGTTTTGGCAAACAACTCTGTAGCATTCGTGGCGCGAAGCAGCGTATCGCGCAAACGTACTTCCACGATGCCGATTTCCTGCAAGGTGGCAATAGCGCTCATGCCCTCTTCATCCATACGCGACAGCCCGACAATGAACGCCTGAAATGCACCTGCCGGATCAGCGTCCCAGAGTGCCTTGAACTCCTGTGCAGTCATGCCGGATACTTTTGCAAAGTCCTCTAATGCCTCACCGCCGCTTGCAGCTGCAACCTCCATCTTGACCAGCGCTTTGGAGAAGGCAGAACCGCCCATCTCCGCTTCGATACCCAAGGAGGAAAGCGCTGCAGCAAAACCAAGCACCTGTGCCTCAGACAATCCGACCTGATAACCAGCAGCTGCTAAGCGCATACCCATGTTCATAATGGCAGATTCAGTAGTGGCGTAGTTATTGCCCAAGTCAACCAGCGTTGCACCCAAATTGCTGAACAACGCCTGATCCATATTCATGATATTGGCGAACTTCGACAGCGTCGATGCAGCATCCGTTGCAACGATATCAGTACTGTTTCCAAGATCAATCATGGTTCGAGCAAAGCCCGTCAGATAGTTATTGGCAATGCCAAGTTGCCCTGCTATAGCAACAACCTCCGCAATATCATCTGCGGAGGTTGCAACCTGCGTGGACATACCCTTGATTTCCTCTGACAGTTCGCCAAACTCTGCTTCGGTCGCGTCTACCGTTTTCCTGACAGAGGCAAATGCTGATTCATAAGAAATCGAGGCTTTTGTTGCTGCAGCACCCAACGCCAAAACTGGCGTAGTCATGACGGTCGTAAGTGTTCTGCCGGCATTGACCATGGTCTGGCTAACGGCATCGCATTTCTTAGTGAAGGATTCCAGACTCTTTCCTGTGCTCGTCCATGCAGACTGAGCCGTTTTGAGCGCCTTGGTGCAGTCCTCAATATCCGTCTTCGTCTGCTTGACCGCAGCCTGTGCCTTTATAAGCGCATTTTCAGCATCAACAACGGCATCGGAGGCCTGCTGGATCTTCTCAGGATCATGTGCATCCTGTGCAGCTTTTAGTTGCTCTTTGGCCGCTTCAAGCGCTTTTTCATACTGGATCACACTCTGCTTCTGCAAGTCCAACTTGCTTTCCAGCAGAACCAGCCGTGCAGATAGTCCCTCTGCACTTTTGTCAAAGTCCCTTATGCCCGCAGCAGCCAATTGAAAACGGCTCTGTGCCAGCTGCATCTGTTTGCCGATACTGGTCAGAGTCGTTTGGGTTTCTTTGATTGTATCGCCCGCGCTCGCCCAGTTCGTTTTGGATAGCGTCAGGGACTGATTACATTTGTCAATGCTCGCCTGTGTGGTTTTGACAGCAGCATGGGCTTTGTTGAGATTGGTGCGAGCCGTTGTTACGGAGTCCGCCGCATTCTGCGTAGCCTTTTGAAGCGCTGTATTCTGACCAGCGAGCTTTTTAACAGCCTTTTCAGACGCTTCGTACTCTTCAGTCAGTTGATCCAGGTGAGCTTTAGCGGCGATCGTTTCTGCGGCTGAATCACCAAGAGCTGCAGAATAGGACTCCACCTGACGCTGAGCAATGTCAACCTGCCTACCCAGCGCTTCGTGTGCCAGTTTGGCATCTACAAGACGTTGCGCATAGTCATTCTGTCTCTTGTAGCACTCCTGCAGCTTATCATTCGCAGCAGTCAGCGCCCTTTCATATTGTCCGACCGCATCGTTTTGAAGCGTCAGACGGCGCTGAAGTAGGTCAAGCTGTGAGGCAAGCCCCAAGGCCGAATTCTCAAATCCCTCCACACCAGCAGCAGCCAGTTTAAAGTTGGACTCCGCCTCCTGGATCTGCTTGTTGACGGATTTGATATTTCTTGTGAAGTTGTCGGTTTGCAGGGACAGCGACACCACAAGATCGCGGAGCGTTTCGCTCATGGAAACTCACCTCACTTTATCCTGTTGGTTGTAAGCCAGGCCATACTTCATCAATATAGCGTTGCTTGGGTTCTTTCTTTTTCAGTTCTCTTTGCGCATGCCATGCCCGTAACCGTAAAAAGCCCGGCAGATCCATCTCGTCAATCTCCTGCATCCGCCAGCCACCTTCCAGCAGCGAATTATAGGTTGCATAGATGAAATCCGGCAGCGTCAGACGGTCGTTTCCATCTGCTTCTCCATCTGCGCTGCCTTCGTAGGGAATTCATCCAGAATCGATGTGGTCTGCGTCTGTACCGCCAGCAAAGCAAGCGCGATGTCATGCATGAGCCTGTCCACAGGATATCCGTCCAGCACATCATCCGGCGTGAACTGGTTTCCAAACAAAAGACAGAACCAGCGAATCATTTCATCCATGGCATCAGGAATGGAAAGCTGCTGCTCTTCCGGGATAGTTTCACCCTTCACAGCTGCGTTGGAAAGCGATACAATTCGGCCGTACATCTTTGCAGCCGGTTCCATTTCCCGCAATGCGCGGCCGGAAATAAAATCAACTGAGTACTTCTTTCCGTTGAGCGTACAAGTAATCATGAGATTTTCCTCCGAATCAGTTTTTTCTTTATCTTCATCGCCACAAGGCGTTATTTTCAATAGAAAGGCCGCACAGAAAAGCCTGTGCGGCACATGTTATTAGGGGGGGACAACAGCGACTTAAGTAGAAGCAAACACGGGCGTGTATACCGACTGCAGGAAAGTAGCGCCCTTTTCAGCCGTGAAGCCGTTTTCACCCTCATCGGCCACTGCCTGATACTGATTGTCGTGGGTTCTCTTGATCGCAACCCACTCCACCTCGCCCGTCTGGCGGGTGATGGTAGTACCTTCCTTGGTGGCGTAGTTCTCGGTCACAGGCTTGGCACGCACCTTGAAGAGCCATACATAGCGGAACTTGTGATTGGACTTCTCGCTCATGAAGCCCACAGCAAAATACGGAGGCTTGTCCGTAGACGAACGGATCAAAACGCCGTTGTCGTCGATCTTGTTGCCAAAGATCATCTCCTGAATGATCAAAGGCAGATCAGCCATTTTGGTTTTGAAGGCGAGTTCAGGATCGGCGTACAGTACATCGCCTTCAATGTCATCGTAATACTGTACGTCAGGGTCCGCATTCTCCGGCGTGATAGATGCTTCAATGGCACCGGCCACCAGCTGGAGTTCACCGTAAGTCAAAGTTTCCTCGGTGTCCTCCACAAGCGGAGCAAGCACCACGTTTTTCAGGCCAACCGTACTGGATACAGTCGGAGAAGGAGCGGGCGTAGCCATAGCATTTTACCTCCTGTAGGTTATTCATAGGGAATTTCCAAAAAATCAAGAACGGGCTTCATTCCGAGCCCGTTCTCTTCCAAGGGACGCATGCAGTATTCATACTGTTTGGGATAGAGCCGTTTCAGCCTTTGATATCTGGTTTCTGTTCCTTTAGCCCTCCGGCAACTTTGCCCAAATGGACATACATAACAGCCAGTTCGGCTTTCCATCGTAGTAACAAGTCTGCCATCAGAGCGCTCAACGATCTCACCATAGATGTTTTTGGCATAAGACACATTGTAATCCCGGAGATACCTGAGCACATCCTGCTCCTGCCAAAAGCCAATGGGCTTAGAGTTTGGCTTGCGGATATTGAAGGCATTGCAGCCGGTATGAAGATATGCCGCTGTTCTGCGGTCACTTTCATCCGCCATAATCCCGATGAAGGGTTTCAGTGTCTTTTCAAGCTCCTTAAGCGGCTCTTCCTTCATCCAGTGGCAGCATTCATCGCTGATCTTGAATGGAGCATCCAGGAGCTTCTTCCACTTACCCTGCCGGGACGCATACCATTTAGAGGGAGATCCATCAGGATTTTGGCCCTCAAAACGATGAAGTGCCCAACTACTACCCTTACGGGCGTAGTAGGCGCTTCGAGCAATATCCTTACTGACAACGGGATAGCCATATTCCTGAACAATTTCCTGAAAACGCTTCTTGGGTCTAAGCCAGATCACGTTTTCTGTTGAACGCACAAATTCGCGTATAGCCGGAAATTCCAAGCCGGTATCGACAAAAGCTGCCGGGACGTCAGGGTACAGGGAACGAACCAAATGCAATAGTGCAGTGCTGTCTTTGCCCCCGCTGAAACTCACATATACGTCCCCGTTCCAGTAGTCGTACCATTCCCTAATACGCTGCTGGGACTTTATGATTTTGGCTTCTAACGGCAGAGACTGATTCTGCCGAAGCTCGTATAGTTGCATAGGCGCCTCCTTTCGGCGCTTTTAGGATTCATTTTGCTGATCCAGCGCATCACGCAAGCCCTCACGGATGATCTCATAGGCTTCATCCTGCCTTACATCGTAGGCTGGGCGAATATACGGATGCGCAGGCGCAGGAGCCGGCCCGCCATGGCCGTACTCAACAAAGGCAGGATAGTAATCCTCTTCGTCCCAGTCCTTCCGATGCACGCCAATAGTGACGCGCTGGCCTCCAGTCTTTCGCTTTTTCACCGGGCCTACAGCGAGCGCGTCATGCAGATTGCTGGATATGATTTTGGGATCCTTGGTGGTGTTCGCCTTCATCTGCTGATGAATGGGCTGAGCGGCTGCGGTAAGGATCTTCTTGGCTGTCGGAGCCCCTGCGCTTTCTGCATCCATGGCAGATGCCATACCAGCAATGTCTGTCAGCAGTTTGTCCAATCCCTCTACCTTCATGGACAATCAGCTCACCCCCACATCCTCAAACAGACACCATGTCCACTGCACGGTGTACTGTTTGGTAGCAGTGTCGTATGCAGGCTGGTTGTAGCCTTTATCGCTCTCTTCTACAATAGAGAAGCCAGCAGCATACATCGCCTTTCGGATACGACTGGCCATTTCTGTAGGGTCGAAGTCACTCCACAGATTGAGATACACATAGGTGCGAAACCCCGTAACATGATCATCGTGGTGTGATGCTTCTGTCATGGTAGTCGAGTACACAGCATATTGAGCTGGCGGATTGGGATTTTGCGACGTAGCTCTCCACACACCTGCCATAACCGGAATGCCAACATCCTTAAGAGCAAGCTGCACCTGTTTCATCCGCTCACTCCTTCGGAGATGGAAGCCTTCAAACCCAGGTATGCTCTTGAAAAGCCGTACTCGCCCAATGTAGAGATATGCCACTTTTGATCACGGAATCGTATCCACATACCCGGTTTTACATCGCTTCGATAGCGAATGGTGAAATTGGCGACTGCTTCAGTGTTTTTCGCATCTGCCGCGCGGTAATTTTGGTTGCCTGCATCAATGGCGGAAGCCCACACTTTGCAGATCACCACATCTTTAGGTTCAGGATAACCGTTCTCATTGATGGTGTTCTCTGTATAGCCAATCTCCACCAAGTGCTTCAGATCTCCGGGATGCGGCGTCGCGTCAAAATTCTTATATCCACGCAATCAGCCCGCCTCCTTCAGAACATCTTGTCAACGTCGCGGTGCGGATAGAGCAGGTTTTCAAAAGCAGTTTTCATCGCTAGATACACTTGTCTGTCCGGGTTATCGCGGTTTTCATAATAGTGGCTGACCATCAGTAATACAGCCAAACGAACCGGTTCTGGAGCCTCACTCTCAAACGTGGAACGACAGAAATCTTCAGCAGCGCCCTGCGCCTGACGAATCAGCCCTTCAATATAGGCATCTTCTTCATCATGCTGGATACGAAGATGGGTTTTCACCTCTTCAACCGCCAGAATCATTAGCCTTCACCTCAGCCAGCATCGACCGCTTCTGAAACTGCAGCAGGCTCCTCTCGTCCAGAAACCGCAAGGATACCAACAGCCCTCAGTGCAGTCAGCAGACCGTTGAATGACTCGCGCAGCGCTGCTACAGTCGTCGCTTCACTGTCGGGAACGAAGGGCGCGCGCTGCTCAATCTGTTCTGCGGCTGGCAGCTCATCAAAGAGGCCTTGCATGCCTTCAACTTCTGCTCCGGGAAGAAAAGTGAGCTTGCCGCCAATGACGAGTTCATTGCCGCCATGGGCAAAATAGTTTTTGGTAGTACGCATTTCGCTCATCTGAATACCTCCTCAAAAGGGAGAGCCGCCCCCGTTTTGGGGCGGCCCATAAGAATTGCAGCCTTACGCTGCCTTCATCTGAAGTACCTGAACAGCTTCAGGCAGGATCAGACGGCCATCCAGGCGCTGAGTGATCTTGAAACCGATCTGATCAGTAGCGGCATACAGCTCATTCAGGCGCTGCAGGCTGCGGCCTTCACGATCTGCCAGCCAGTAGTAGCTCATATCGCCGTACAGAATGGCCTTATTGCCTGCGGTGGGCAGAGGCATGTAGTTGGAAGTCAGCACACGGGTATTGAGCAGCATGTCCGGCTGTCCATACAGTACATTGGGCTGCCAGAGGAAATTGCCGTTGCCATCCTTGAGCTTGCGCAGAAGCTTAATGGTGCCGTCGTTCATAACGAACACGGCGTTCCTACGGTAGCCGCTCTTGAGAGAGTGCTGAAGATCAATCAGCTCGTCCGCAGTCAGCGCGGTCGCCGCAGCAGCAGTGACACCCACCTGGGCGCCCTGCGTATCATGCAGGAGTCCAAAAGGCTTGTGATTGCCATCGCCGGAAAGAATCGCTTCCTCCTCGGCAGCGCCGACGCGACGGCCAAACTCATGTGCGATGTATGCGGCCATGTCAAAGGCGGAGTCGTGAAGCAGCTCAGAACTGATCTTGATCATGCAGCCAACCTTGTGTGCAGACAGCGTGATCTGACCGAAGCTATCGTCAGATTCGGGAATCTGCGCTTCTTCCTCGATCCAGCTTGCAGTACCCTTGCTGACCACAAGCGGAATCTTGCGATCACCGGATGCAGTGGTCATCACGTGTACGAGCCCGCGCATGATATTCTCTTCTTGCAGTGCCTCCACAAGCGTGTGCTCAAACTCATCGGGAACGGTATAGCCGCCCTCAGAGAGTTCACCTACCTGCAGTGCATTGCGAATATCATAGCCAGAGCGGCCACGCATGTGGTTCCAAAACTGCTTCTTGTAATTCTCGCTGCGAATCCCCTTCTTGTCGTCGCTTACATGCTGCTGAGGACGGCTGGCGAGGGGCGGAACAGTCAGATTCTCCATCTCGCGGTCCATCTGCTCCGCACGCTCCAGACGGTCGATAACAGCAGCCATATCGACGACTTCCTTTTCCATGCGCTCGTACTGCTCGGTATCCTCAGCGGACATCATGCCGTTTTCATCGGTATGCTCATTGAGGAAATTCTTGGCCCTGTCCCAAATTTCAGCACGCTTCTGGCGCATTTCAAGGGACTTACTTACGTTGCTCATTTCGGTATCCTCCTTTTATCGGATCGGTTTGATCAGCTCCAAGCGTTTCAGAAGCTGGTCAACGGGGGTTCCTTCTGGACAGGAAGGCATAGAAAAAGCCGGCACAGAAGGCTTGATAGCCTCTGTATCCGGCTTGATGTTTTCTCTCCCATCCTCCGCATCGGGCGCGGGTGGCTGCTCACTGGCAGCAGGTACAGTTGATGTATGATCATTGCCCGTAGAAGGGCGGGACAGATTGGGTTTGTGGCGTTCCAGCCATGCTTTGACCTTCGCCTCTGCATCCTTGCGGTTGACCGTATGGATGACTTTTGCATTAGTCACACCTGGAACGACTTCTGCGACAGCATCAATAAATCCATGCTGGAACGCAGCGGTGGCATCCATCCAGGTTGTTGCTGTCATCATAGCGGCGACCATATCGCGTGCAAGCGAGCAGCGGACACCGTAGCAGTTCAGGATGCTTTCTTTGCATGCTCTGAGAAGCTGAATGGCTTCCAAGAAATCATTTTCATTGCCCCACGCAATGGTAGAAGGATTGTGGATCATGAACAGGCTGCCCGGCGTCATTTCAAGACGGTCGGCAGCCATAGATAGCACGGTTGCAGCAGATGCCGCTGTACCCGAAATAGTGATTGTCACGCTACCGGGATAGGCACGGATATCATCGAACATCCGTACAGCAGCATTACAGCTTCCGCCATATGAGTTCATACGGATATGCACGTCATCCGCAAACAGGTTATCCGGGCCATATAGCGCTTCATGAAGCAAAGCAGGGGTAATTTCATCCCCATACCATACTTCCTCATCGATATAGCCATTGAGGTTGATTTCTCTCAAGTTGAATCACTCCGTTTCTGCTGCCCAAACAATACCGGCGAGAACAAAAAAGACACACGGCACAGCCACGCTGTTTCCGTATGCCTTGTATTCAGCCGAGTCAGATTGCGGATCTTTCAGCCACTTGATGATCTGCTTTCTCGTTTTGGGCTTTGTTTTCCCGCCTATAGCCAGACGAAACGTTTCAAAGATTGCTTGCCACTGGTCACATTCAGCATCAGATGGATTTTCGCTCTGGAGGTTTTCGCACCAACCATCTGGATAGCCTTGGAGACGGCAGCATTCTCCTGGCGTGAGCCTCCGAACCAGATAATCCGCTTCGGGTGACGCAACTGCGCTTGGGCCCTCCGCAACAAGCGTAGGTGCTTTTTCAGGACTTACATTCATATGATACTGGGCGTTTTCGCCAGATGTGAAGCACGCCCTGTCTAACGCGTATGCTGGGTTGTTCTTCCCGATTACAGGAGGATCTTTGTAGTCTCTAGCCATGATCGGTGGTGTTTTTTCCCGATCAAGCTGGGTAAAGCTACCAGTCGTCATGCAATAAGCGGGTTGATGAGGCTGTGCAACAAAGGTCTGCTGATGAATGCCTGGGGAGGCCGAGATGGTACCCGACTGACCTCCAAGTTCGCGCACTTCATCTCGCTGATTCTGCGCGAATACAACAGGCTCTACAACAGCCATTCCCCCTTGATTGCAGCTGGGATTCCCACCGTTACAATCCAGCGTTCTGCTGGTGTCGGCTTCATAGATACCAGCGTGTGGGTTATCTGAAAGCATAGCATTGCTCTGATCTGCGCTAATGCCAAACACAAGAGGCACTTGATTTCCACCAGTCCCCATACGCGAACAAAGCGTTTGGCAGATGCCTACCTCGTTGATCTTGATTCGGCTGTCAGTAGGGTTAAACTCTATCGCAATGCCCGGAACAACTCCCGCCCTTAAAGTTGGCGAGCGTTCTGTCTCAAAGCCAATCCCGCGGCTATTGGCGCTATGCTCCGTGCAAAAGCCAGAAGCTTCGCTCACACCTGCGCCTGTCGTTGCAGTGCTTTGTGAAGCACTTCCGGCAGTTCTTTGCCGCGTTTCTGTGAGCGGCGGAGAATACCCTGACATGCCTTCGGACTCAAAGAGAACCTTTCCGGCACATTGTCCATCAAGATCGAGGACAACAAATACACGTTTCCGTCTTTGTGCGACACCCCAACCCTGCGCTGCGTCGAGGACGCGCCAGGCGAGTGAGTAACAATCGCCCACAATTTCCCCTGCAGGCAACCATTGATCCTTCGGCGGCATAGGAACATCTGCTTCGGAATCTTTGATGCGGATGAGCCTTTCGAGGACTTCACGGAAGTCCCTGCCATGTAAAGAGGACAGAGCGCCAGGCACGTTTTCCCAAACTGCCCATCGCGGATATCGTCCATTGGTCTTTTCCCTCATTTCGCGGATCACCCTGACAGCTTCATGAAAGAGGCCGGAACGCGCACCATCCAAACCGCTGCGCTTTCCAGCTATGGAAAGATCCTGACAGGGAGAACCGAATGTGATAATGTCCACAGGCTCAAGCACTCCGCCGTTCAGGTGGTGGACATCACCATAGTGGCGGACATGAGGCAGACGCTTTTCCACGACACGGATTGGAAATGGCTCAATTTCCGAAGCCCATACAGGCCTAATACCAGCCTGCATACCAGCTAGCGGAAAACCACCTATACCGTCAAAAAGACTGCCCAGCGTCAGCTGAGTGTTTTCATTTCGCATCTTTTCCACCTCCGCCTTTTGCAGCATGCGCATTCTGAACGGTCTGTTCCATGGCTGTTTTGATAGAAATCATGTTTCCGTTGACCAGATAGGCATTACCGCCATCTTCCTCAGAAATGGGATTCTGATTCTCCAGTTCGCGGATGTCATTGACACACATCCAACCATTTTGGCGGGCAATGGCATAACCTTCCATCCGGGACTTGTAATCGCCACGCATCAGACCGTCAATGTTGAACTGGGAATAAAAATGGCCTTTCTCCTTTTCGGAGAAAAGCTGACGGTTCACGGACTGTTCGATTCTTACCAGCCAGGGACGAATGGTATGCACTGCGAAGGAAATGCTCTGGTGCTCTATATTGCTAAACGTCGCATGTTCGAGATCGCCTACCAGATGCGGAGGGACGCGATAGATCCTGCAAATCTCCTCTACCTGAAAGCGTCTTGTTTCAAGGAACTGCGCTTCGTTATTCGGAAGACTGATACGCTCAAACTTCATGCCTTCTTCCAGAATGGCCACTTTGCCGGAATTGGCTGAACCACCATAGGCATTGTTCCAGCTTTCACGCAGGCGTGAAGGGTCTTTGACCGTATTTGGGTGCGTCAGTACGCCGGAGGGATTGGCTCCATGGGCAAAAAACTTGCTACCATATTCTTCAGCAGCAATACCCAAGCCGATCGCGTTTTTCTCTAGTGCAATAGGGCTGTAGCCCATCACACCATCAAACCCAAGGCCGGGAATATGAAGCACATCCTCCGGCCGAAGGCGATGCGTCCTGCCTTCGGTCGTTGTGTAGGTATAGGTCAGCTTACCACTGGAATCTCTGTCTACCTCCATACGGTCAGGCAGAAGCGGATAGAGTCCTAGAATGTGGCCACGTCCGTTACGCAGGATCTGACTGTAGCTGTTGCCATGTAAAAGCAGATGCGTCAACATTGTTTCCCGCCAAACGAAGCTGGTCATTTCTGTGTTCGGCTCATCATGAAGGATGCGGTATAGCGCGTGCTCCGTCGCCTTCCTACTGCCCTTATCTGTACTTTCGTACACATGAAGCGGTAGGCTGGCTACCGTTTCTGCGATCACTCGCACACAGGCATAGACCGTAGAAACCTGAATGGCTGTACGAGCTGTGACGGACTTCCCGCTCCCTGATGTACCGAAATAGAAAACGGGCGTTGCACTTACAGCGTCCGTAGGCCGAGGCTCGTCCCTGGCTCGAAATAACCGCGTAAATGGATTATTCATGTTGACCTCCTCATAATAGGTATAAGAAAAGCACCCCATCCAAAAAAGATGAAGTGCTCATATAAGTTATCGGGTATTCGTTTACAGCTTTTCGGCGTAATCCTCCAAGCCGCTGAAGAATCGCTCAACAAACACGGTTTTTGCCTCCTCATCGACACGGAAAATCATCAGATAGCCACCGATGACCACTTTTCGGTAGTGCATTGGTTTCAAAAGCGGCTGCATGCATTCAGCATAGATGGACGGATTGTTTTCGAGATGCTCATACCGATGATCAATCTCGTCCATCAAGTGTGCAGCGGCTTCTGGATTCTTTAGTTCGGTGAAGATATAACCGAGAATGGCATCAAGGTCATCTTCTGCCTTTTGAGTAATCATCAGCTTATAGGCCATACTTTGCCCTCATGTTATTCAAGGAAGAACGGGCTTCCTTTACTCTTCCTGCCTCAATGTCAGCTTCGGCTTCCATCAGCTTCTCATAGACTGTATACAGTCTGATCTTTTCATACATCTCCGCACTCATAATCACCATGTCATTATAGCCATTTTTGGTGATGTAGATCGGCTCCTTGGCCTTCTTGCACATCTGAGAAATTTCCGCTGTGTTCTTCAAATCACGAATTGGGATACACTGCGACATCAAATCGCCTCCTTCGTGGCCTAATTGTACCACATGTTCTTTCAAGATGCAAGAAGGTAGATTTAGCCATTCAGTTCTTCTTGCTATGTACAAAAACCTGAGCGAATATGGCATGACCCAGTATGCTGGGATTCCACACAAAGGAGAAAGCTCATGCGCCACATGCGTCTATGTTTGCTGGATGTCCTTGATGAACGGTTGGATGAAATTGTGCAGCCTCTAGAAAAATCCTCGATTGTTTCACCCACGTATTCTGATCTACGAAACGCCGAGGAACTGCTCAAGAAAAAACTGTCTCCCGCTCTTCACTGCGAGTATGAAAATCTTCTCAGCATGATGCGGAGTTATGCATATGAGGAACAGCGTCTATGCTATCTAAATGGCTTTCAAGATCACTGCAAACTCGCAGCAGGTAAATTGGACATTCTTTCGCTTCTAGACTATCACAAACCCTGACCTGTTTTCACATCATGGCATCCTTTGCAGAGTGATTGCCAGTTGCTCATATCCCAAAACAGCCGTTTGTCCCCTCTATGTGGAATTTTGTGATCAACGACGGTTGCGGGAGTTACCTTACCCTTTAGCAAGCATTTTGCGCACAACGGATGCCTTTTCAGAAACAAGTCACGTGCTTTTTTCCATTTTGAGTCATAGCCGCGAGCTGATGAATTATCTCGGGCATAGAAACCGCGATGTTCTTCGCAGTATACAGCATCTGATAATTTGGGGCAGCCTGGATGCCTGCATGGAAGCTTGGGTTTTCGTGGCATTTTGTACTCCTTTTGAAGCTTATATGATCAGAAGTCCCCTCTGATCGTAGACAGATCCTCTTCCACTGTTTCGCATCGCGCGGTCCAACGCCATTACAAGCGCAACAGCTCCGTCAACCTTCTCGGTAGACTTTTGTTTATCGATTTTGATGTTGCCGGCCGGATCTGTACGCACGAAAATGTTGTCCATGTTCCAGCGCAGGACGGGGTGCCCGTTGTGAGCGAGGCTTTTCTCAAGCACAAGGCGCATCAATTCCTTGGTGGGCGCGCTCATGCTGGCAAAACCCTGTCCAAAAGGAACCATGGTAAAACCGTCATCCTCCAACGACTGTACGATCATGCCAGCATTCCATCTGTCGTAGGCAATTTCACGAATGTCATACCGGGTGTTCAGGTCATTAATAAACTGCTGAATGAAACCATAATGAACCACGTTCCCTTCCGTAGTCAGAATGTATCCTTCACGCTCCCATACGTCGTACTTCACATGATCACGCCGTACGCGAAGCTGCACCGTTTCCTCCGGAAGCCAGAAGAACGGCAGCACATAATATAGTTCGCCTTCATACTGAGGCGGGAACACCAGCACCAAGGCAGTCAAGTCAGATGTGCTTGCAAGATCCAGTCCTGCATAACAGGTTCGCCCTTCGAGCAGCCGCTCATCAAACCACGTTTGGCAAGCATCCCATTTCTCCATCGGCATCCAGCGGACGGATTGCTTCACCCATTGGTTCAAACGTAGCTGACGGAAAGTATTCTCCTCTGCCGGATTCTGCCTTGCTGAAAGGCACGCTGCCTCTACCTTCTCAATGGCAATCGTCTCACCAAGAGATGGATTGGCCTTCTGCCACACTTTGGGGCTTGTCCAGTCTTCATCCTCTTTAGCGCCATAAATCACGGGATAGAGCGAAGGATCGACCTTGCGCCCATGAATCACGTCATCCGCCTTCTGGTGCATCTCGTAGCAGATGGAGTTAGTGTCAGTACCTGCCGTGGTTATCAGGAAATAAAGTGGCTGGGTACGTGCATCGCCAGAACCTACCGTCATAACGTCGAACAGCTTCCGATCAGGCGCTGCATGGAGTTCGTCGTACACAACGCCGTGAACGTTGAAACCATGCTTGCTGTACGCCTCGGCGGACAGCACCTGATAGAAGCTGTTAGTAGGAATGTATACGATTCTTTTTGTAGCCGCAAGGATTTTGACCCTCTTATTAAGCGCCGGGCACATTCTTACCATATCCGCTGCCACTTCAAAGACGATAGAAGCCTGCTGCCGGTCACTGGCGCAGCCATAAACCTCCGCGCGTTGCTCTCCATCGCCGCAAGTGAGCAACAATGCGACCGCAGCCGCCAGTTCACTTTTGCCATTTTTCTTGGGAATCTCGATATACGCTGTATTGAACTGCCGGTAGCCATTCGGTTTGACAATCCCGAACACATCTCGGATGATTTGCTCCTGCCACTCCAATAGCTTAAAGCTTTTTCCCGCCCAAGTACCCTTGGTATGACACAAGCATTCAATGAAGCCGACAGCCATATCCGCCTTTTCTTGGTCGTATACAGAGTCAGGCAGCATGAACTTCGTTGGCGTGTATTTCTTAGTTTTCGCCATATACTCACCCCGTTTTCCTGCTGCGGGGTGGATCAGGTATTTTCAACGCTACGAATAATATCAGCATATCCAATCTTCTGACCATTGCGGATGACATAGACGTCCGAAGCATCATCATTCTTTAGCTGCAGATACCGTTTAACCGCCACATCCACAAACTTCGGCTCCATCTCAATGCCGAAACAGCTGCGGTTGAGCTGTTCACAGGCAATCAGCGTGGAGGCGGAACCGAGAAAGGCATCAAGCACCAGTCCATTGCTCTGAGTACATTGGGAGATAAGATAAGCAATCAACGGCACAGGTTTGCTAGATGGATGTCCAAAGCCATCTTCCTTTGAATTCTTGATTCGGTCAAACTCAAATACCGTTTTTTGCTTCTGATCGCCATACCAGATGTGTTTGCCATCCTTGCGCCAGCCCCAAATAATTGGCTCGTGATTGTACTTCCAATCCGTGCGTGTCAGCACCAGTCGGTCCTTCTTCCAGACGAGGCCAGCCCCCACCTTAAAGCCGGCATCCTCGTAAGCGTCGTGGAAGATACGTGCCTTTGCTGTAGCATAGAAAACGTAGATCGAGGCATCTCTGGTCATCGCATCATGCAGGCAAGAGAACGCTCTGAGCAGAAAGGCATAGGCATCCTGATCATTCAAGTCGTCATTTTTGATGTTACCGGAGGCACTTTCCAGCTTGACCATGTACGGCGGATCGGTGCAGACAAGATTGACCTTGGTATCACCAAGCAGCGCCGTGTATGTTTCGGGAAGCGTGGAATCGCCGCAAATCACTGCATGCCTGCCAAGATGCCAGATGTCACCCGACTGCGAAAAAGCAGGTTGATTCAGTTCTTCGTCCACATCGAAGTCATCTTCCTCGACTTCCTCTTCCAAGCCAAAAAGCTCTGCAAGCTCCTTTGCTTCAAAACCAGTCAGAGCCATATCAAAGTCGTAGGCTTCTAATGCCTCCAGCTCCACGCGCAGCAAATCTTCGTCCCATCCCGCATCCAGAGCCATGCGGTTATCTGCAAGGATGTATGCTTTCTTCTGTGCCTCTGTCAGATGATCCACAAAGACGCAGGGAACTTCGGAGATCCCCTCCTCCTTTGCCGCCATGATACGTCCGTGGCCAGCAATGACACCAAAATCCCTGTCGATAATGATGGGATTGATAAATCCAAACTCGCGCAGGCTGGAGCGAAGCTTATTGATCTGCTCCTGAGAATGGGTTCGCGCATTATTGGCATATGGCACAAGTTTATCTACAGCCACCAGCTGCATTTCACTGGTGGTTTTTCTCTTATCCGTACTCATTTCATCCTCCACTTACATTCCCATGCGTGCGCGAAGCAAGCGCTCCATCACGTCTTCCTGCGGACTATCCCCATCGTACTGTGTAGAGCAATTTTCTTTCACAATCTGAAATATCTCGTTCCACAGGCGGTTTGTTTGGTTCATATAGGTGCTGCTCATATTGACAAAGGGTGACATAACCGGCTGACCCGTGGTTGGGTGCTTGCCGAGCAGACCATAGGTAGTTAGCGATTCTTCACACTGAATCCATCTAGCAGCACACATGGCGTAGCGCTCCAAAACCTGCGGGGATACGAGTTTGGCACAGTTACGCTCCTCCAGCCATCGCCATGTCATACGGTAGATTTCTTCCGCCTGAAGAGGCTTGCCGTCACGCTGACTGGCGGAAAGCATTTCATGCGGTCTGGGCATTTCGACACCCTGCACATCAGGTACATCTGAAAAGTCCAGCACTCTCAGCTCTCGCTTTCCCGGATTACCCGTTGCGAGCTTTTCCTGCAGCGGCTTCTTTTTGCGTCCAGCACCAGGTCTTGCACCACCCCGATTGGTTCCATCCTTGGCCATGTTGCTCTCCTTTCTTCCCGCTTTCAGCGAGCCAATTATTCAAACATATTTGATTCTGTTTGATTCTTTTTCAAACACTATCGCTCCATAAGGAGCAAAAAAGCTGTATTTCCAAAGATGTCACTAGTCTTTGAAAACACAGCACTTGAACGATCTTTCAAACGATATGAAGCGAAATCAAAAACGCGGGTTTATTCCCCTGTTTGAAATCGCGTTTCTCTGCGTGTGACTGGGCCGCGGTCGCTTCCCCAAGGTCCGTAGAGATCGGATCGCCCCCTCCCCCAAGGCGGCCCGGCCGGCGCCCAGGGCGAGGCCAAAAAGCCGACTGCCATGGTCGGCTTTAGCAGGGCGAAGTGGCAAAGTGCCAAAGCCGACCTTCATTGTCGGCTTTACCACGGCGGAGTGGCGAAGCGCGAAAGCCGACTTCCGTTGTCGGCTTTACCATGGCGGAGTGGCGGAGCGAAAAAGCCGACTGCGCCAGTCGGCTTTGCCCGAGCGCACGCGCTTCCTTATATAGCGCGTGTGGGCTTTTGTGACGAAACGGCGACGTTTCGTTCGTCGTTTCGTCGCCGGTAGTTCGCCGTTTAGACCTTGCTTTTTGCGGGCCGGGGAGCGAAAATGGCCGTGCCGAAAGGGAAACGGCCCCGCTGCCCCCAAAGGCCGCGGAAGGCGCCTGCCCCCGCGAACCGCACGACCAGCCCCGTTCGACCCGTCTGACCGCCGCCCTGCGGCAACTCAATGATCGTGACCGGCCCCCGGCCGCGCGCAAACCAGCGTGCGCTCTGAAACCCGGCGACCCCGCCCCAGCCTGCCTACTCGAGAAGGCTCTCTGGGTGCCCCCAACGACCGACCCTTTCCGCTGGGCGCCCGGCGGAAAGCCCGAAAAGGGAAAACGAAAAGAAAGGAGGAACCCCCGATGGCACGCCCGCCCCCGATCTCCGCACCCGAACTCCGCCTGACGATGGCTGGGAGGGCTCCCAGCCGAAACGCACCCAGCGTCGCGGAAAGCCCGCAAAACCAACCAAGGAGGTCTCTGACCATGAAACTCGAAGTCCGCTTAGCCTTCACGGCAGCAAGTGCCGCGACTGCAGCCGCGGAAGCCGCAAGCAAGGCTCAGACCATGATTGAAGCTGGCTCTGCAGCCTGGGAACTTGCCGATCAAGCCTACTGGCTCTGCCGCGCTGCGCAGAAGGCTGCTGAAAACTCCGCCAACGTCCTTGATCCCGAAGCGGCTCTGGATGACGATACCATCCTTTATGCTCACATGACAGCACTAGCAGCCGCTCAAAGCGCCTGCAGCGCTGCGGACGAGCTGGTCACACTGGCTATGGAAAATGAACATATAATCCGCCGCTGAGCCGGCGGAGTTTTTGTAGGAGGAATAACATAATGAATCTTGCAATGGCCATCGAACATGGAAAGCGTGTAGGCGTTCGCTTCTACGTAATGAACGACAAAAATTGCATCATGGGTGGCACACAAACGCGTGAACAGGCAGAAGACATGAAACTACGCTTTGAGGCTGCTGATCGCACCAATCCCTGGACCAAGGGGACCACGCGCTTCTACATCAAGCCCGTCTGATGAGAGCTGGCCGGCTGCCAGCCGAAACGTTCCCAAATCGGGGAGCGTAACGGGAAGCCAATTGCTCCCAAATCGAAAGGAGACTGACTTATGAACCAGAACGACATCAATCGGCTTTTCACCCAAAAAGTCACCGAGCTGATCGCCCAGGGCTATCAAATCAACCCGGCTACGATGAACGGGCACCAAGGCGAAATCGGCAAGGTTGATCTTCGCAAAGGCTCTGAAATCATTCGAGTCCTCCTGGACTCCGGCAGCGGCTACGGCGAGAAGCCCGACTTCATCAGCCTGATGATTGGCCGCGCTACGGACGATATTGATTTGACTCGCATGGAATCCATCGGAAACACCATCTGGAATCAGCACCTCGAAATTCTCTCTGAAATCAAGTTTGTCAAGATTGCCCCAAATTTCTTCACGGACATGGAAACCGGCAAACAGATGCTTGAAAAGCGGCACAGCCGTTGGCGACTTCAGCGCTGTAAACGAGAGCGCAACCTATCGGACGCTTTTAAACCTGCGGCCCTGCGTTACGTCCAACGCCAACCTCGCATGAAGAACTGCAAGCTCTCCGATATCACGCGCGTAACGCGAATCAATCGCTCTACCATCGGCGAAGCTTTGCCGGATCTCTACGGCTACGAAATTGAGGCGCGAGGCAAAACCTTCTTGCTCAGAGCGCCGAGAGCTGATCGCTGATCGCTTTCAAATCAACCCGCCTGATGATGGCTGGGAGGGTTCCCAGCCGAAACGCCGGTGCGTCGCGGGAAACCCGCAGGAGCAAAAGCTCCTAAATCAAGAGGAGGTACTTCCATGAAGCTTAATGAGCAAACGAGCATGAACGCTCGGTTGGTGACAGAAATCCAGCACCAGCTAGATGAGCTCATCAACCCTGACTACACCTTGGCAGGGAAGCGCTGGATTCAAGGTGCGCTTAGCGCCCTCCACGCCCTGACCGACGAAGTATGGGAATTGAAGAGAGTGGAAAAGAGTCACGCTCCGATCTACTACGTTGAGAACGAGGATGCAACCGAGCGTATCATTCCTGCATTTCTAACCTTCATAACGCTTTCAAATCAAGAGGGAGGTAACAATCATGAACAGCTTTAAAATCGACCGTGATAGACTGCTCACCCTTGTCCGGCAGGAACTTGATGCAAGCCAGACATTCCAGAAGAACATTGATGATGCAGTGCAGCATTTTCTCGCAAATCCCTACAACGCTCAGGGATTTACAGACGGCGTCCGTTTCAACCACGAATACCTTCGGCTCTACCTAAACCGCGCTGCTGCGATGCTTGAGTTGATCGGGTGCTTTGACTCTGAGAACGAGACGATGGATTACCCCACACTCAGCCGCAGACTGGACGAGCTTTCAAATTGAGAGGAGATTCCCTATGAAAAAAACTGATATCCGCGACCAGTTTCCCAAGGGTATGAAGGTCAAGCTCATTAACGTCTCCATTGACCGTCACCGCGAACGATACTGTGGTCGAACCGGCATAGTATCCAAAGCTGTGAAATCGACCAACACTGTATGGATCAAGTTCCCGGACGGCGACCGCTACGGCGCTTATCCGGAAAACGTCCAACTCGCCTGACGATGGCTCCGTGGCAGGAGCCGAAACGCGCCGAACCTGTACTGCAGGGCGCGTCGCGGGAGCCACGCTCTCAAATCAAATTCAGGAGGAAAATCAATGAAGATCTTGACCAATGCGAAAGCCAATCGAAAAGAACTCGTTGCCAGTCTCACCGAGCTTCTGAACGAGAAGCCACGGTATTGCTTTGCTCCAACCTTCGCTTACGAATTCACTCTTTGCAGCGTCGACAAAAGCGCAGTTATTCATCTTGTGCCTAGTCTCAATAAAGCAGCTGCGGAGCGACTGGCGACCGCCCTTGCTCAAAAAGGCTTTGACAGCACGGTGTGCGAGGAGGCAGAAAGCTCCGAAATCGAGACAGCCTGCGAAGCCGACCCGCTGGAAAGCGCTGCGCTTGCCAGCGTTACCATCAGCAAACGAAAGCTGAGCGAGGAATCGCTCTCAAAACTGGAAGCAGTCATTACAAGCAAAGCCTCTCTGCTGCGAAAGGTGCTTGGGACCACCGAGCTGAAGGTCATTCCCGCAGACAGGGGCTACTCATTCCCATGGTTCCAAAGCGAGAGCAGCGAGGAGGAAATGGCGGTCTACCAGACGTTGGTTGAGAAACTTGCAGCCTTCGCTTCACAGCTCAAGCGAGTATCTGCGACAGAAAAACCCGCGCCCAATGAGCGCTACGCTTTCAGATGCTTCCTCTTGCGGCTTGGTTTTATCGGGAAAGAATACAAATTCCACAGAAACATTCTGCTTCGAAATCTTGATGGCAACAGTGCTTTCAAATCCGGCTACGATCCCAACAAACCCGCTGCAGGAGAAGCAAAAACCACCCAGCCCGCCTGATGAGCGCTAGGCCGCACCCAGCCGAAACCGCCCAACGGCGGTCGCGGGAAGCGAATGCTTCCAAATCCAGAAGAAACGCCGGGATATTTACAGGCGCTTTGGAATCGAGGTGTACTATGAAACAAACGCTTCACAAAACCTTTCTGCTGGAAGGCGAAACCGTTACTCTGCGCTATGTTAAGCAGCTTTGTGGTGAGGAACGCTATCAACGGATGATGGCCGATGCCAAGGAGAAGTTCTTTGTGGACCCGACTGTGGAACTGCGTTATCCAACACGAAATGGTATCCTTACCATCTGGCTGCGTCCCAACTGATCAGGCGCTCTTGAATCGAAATGCCTCATATCTTGTCCTCCGATGCAAAGGAAAAGGCAGCCCTCACTTTGGAAGGCTGCCACCTTGTTTTCATTTTTGACATGATACACTTTACCACAGGTGCCAACTCCACTTCAATGGAAAAAGCTACACTCTTTCACTTAAGTCGTCAAAAGATGGGCTGTTTCCGGAAGAACGATTCGCTTGAGCGCTTCCCCATGGATCTTGTACACATTGGATTCGGAGAAACTAAGATCCTCTGCAATCTCCGCCCAAGATTTATAGCACAGGTAACGCATTTCCAGAATCAACTGCTGCTCCGGATTGTCCAGTTTTGAAATCACCTTGCGTGCCTCCGCTTTCAAATCGACAAGTGCATCGATGTCGCGGTTGATCTCCCGCTCCAGATCAACAATCTTCACGATCGTCTCTTCCATCGACTGCACGTTGGGCGAGTCAGGTCGCGGCATATCGGACAGCGTGGCTGTCGCTTTGGTGGCTGACTCCCGTAGTTTCATGATCTGCTCCAACTTACTATCGATCCGCTGATCAATGTACATCGCCTGTGACAGATACTCTTTGGCATTCATACGCGTTCTCCTTTCCATGGCATCCGGCCACGATAATACTTGCTGGCAATGTAGAGCTGCTCTTCCAAGGGCAGAGCAGACAGTTTTCGGTTCGCGCGTTCTGTGTCCCGCTCATGCATCCACTTAGGCTTGTAGAACGGACAGGTAGCATACCCCGTGCAGAACGGCGAGGTAAGCGCGCCACAGCGTCCGCTTCGGCGGAGGGCGAAGCATTTCTCATTCATCTGCTATCACCTGGCCTTTCAAATCGTGATGCCTTACCGGAATCCCCAGTTGAACCGCAGCTTCAATCTCAGAAGCCATTCCCTCCGTTGGTTCGCCAAACACCCAAAGCTCATCACACAACCTGAGCATTTCCATACCCATGTACAGTCCCATCATGCGTTCATCCGCTTTGGAGCCGTCCAGAAACTGAGTGAACAACAGATGCGGAGCAAAAGGAATGCAGCCCTGCGAAGAGGCAAGGCTGCAAAAATTTCTGGCTTTGGAGGTGTTTGCTTGGATGTCGCCACGATATGGAGAACAGATATAGACCAAGGGAATCCGGGGGCGTTGTTCAACCGATTCGGAATCAAGCTGCTCAATAGCAGCCCTGACAGCTTCAACGCTCTCCACACGGTAGGCATTGCCGCCCGCTTGATTGATCTTTTGAATCGTACGACGCTGAAGCTCGGTCAGCTTTCCGGAGGGAAGTTTGACTTCCAGTCCAAGAAACCGACCCTTGTAGCAGCAAATCAGATCCGGCACGCCGGAAGTTCCATAGGGGCCGCCATGTTCTTTGAAAAAGAAAACGTCGCTTCCCAGCGACGCTAAATATCTTTTGATGGCAGCTACCAAATCACGTTCAAGCATGCTGTACCTCCCTGAGCCGTGCCAGCTCCTTCTGCATAGCGATGATGTTCTCCTTATAGCCGCGAATCTGCCGTTCGTATCCCTCACAGCGGGTGCGCATTTCACCGCGAGCAAGATTCACCTGCCGGACGGCATCATTGTAGCTGATGAACAGACGATTATAGATGGGATTCTCCATCAGATGATCATGATCAGCGCCTTTTACGGTTTTAACATTACCGGGTGCCTCCATCATGTGAGGTTTGAAAGGCTGATATACTTCAATATCAACCAGCCGTTCTATCACAGTTTCATGCGAAGATATATTGCTGGCTTCTTTCAAATCGGCAGGCTGCTCCGTTCTTTTCATTTCAGATACAGCTCCGCCTATGGTCAGCTCCCCGTTATCGATCTTTCCAAGCAGATCAGGCCGCTTTTCCGCCACCTCTGCAGCACGCCTCATCTGTTGTTCGCTTGTAAATCCAGCTTTGCGTGCCACGATATCGCGAGTCTTACCGCTACCCTGTGGCCGTTTGGCCACGGGGTCTGCTGCTTCGCTGCGTTTACCTGCCAGCATCCGCTGCTTTGATTTCTCCACCTCCACAGCTTTGATCCGATCTGCATAGGCAAGGCGCTCAGAAACCGTGAACTCCTTACGCTGCTCATTTTCTGCAATTTCCAACATCAGCGCTTCATCCGCTTCCAAGGGTGAAAGAAGCGTAGCACGGATGTTATGCTCACCAAGGGAACGTACAGCTTCAAGTCTTCTAAGGCCTGCAATTAGGATATATCCTCCGTTGGCCTGTTCCATAACAGTAATCGGGTTGATCAGCCCATGCTCCTGAATGCTCTTGGCCAGCGCCGGGATGTCGCCGTGTTCTGTTCGAATCCGTTCAGCAACCAGAATTTCGCCAACAGGAATCAGTCGCGTATTCATTTCCACGCCATACATTTCAGGTATCCTCCATATCGTTCCAAATCAAATCTAGCCGGTTCTTGGAGTTCATACGCAAACCACGATTGTAATGATCCACAAGCACTCCGCAGCATGTGAAGCGCACCGACTTGTTGAACGCGCTGGTTGGATTGGACTTTCCCTTGGTGCGGAGCATATGCTCCTGATACATCTCCATAGGCAGTTTTGCAGACATACGCTTTTCAAATTGCTCCAAGGTGATCCGATTTCCAAATCGGTGCCAGAACTCTCCAAGCCCCGCCATCATCTCGCGGCGGAGGATGGTGGTATCATGCGGCCACGTTTGGGCGATGGAAGCAAGAGTCATTTCCAGCGTGTTCATATCAAAACTACGCAGGATGGTCTGCAGCGCACCAATAGCGCTGATGCACATCGGACGGCCCTTGCCAAATCGGAACCCATACTTGTCCATGAGCTTTTTGATCTGCAGGCTTTCTTCATCCTCAGCCCATAGAGAGGCGTTGAACGTATCCGTGATTCGCAAGGACTGCTTGTTCTCATTCTGCCTGCGGAAGAAATCAGCTTCCTCCTTCACACTCATCCCTTCCAACACAATGCAGTTGGTTTTCGTAAAACCGAGCCTGCGAAGCGCGGCGAGGCGATGCTGACCGTCTAAGACTGAGTAAGTGCCATCACTTCTGGCACTTACCACTAGCACACCCAACTTCGCCGGGTCAAAATCCCTGACGATTCCGTTTACATTCTTCATGTTGATGATACGCTGGTAACCTTCGGTAACGATCTGCTCAAGCGGAATCATACGGATATCCTGCTTGACTGAGGATAGAGTCGCTTCCGTTTGTGTCTCAGCGGGCTTGTTATCCCTCTTCGACGGATAATACAAAACGCGATGAACAGTCTGCGCACGCTGACGGTTCACGCTGCGGCCTTTTCGATTTTTACGTCCCATGTTTTTCTCACTTTCCGACCGATTGGTCTATGCGTGCCTTCACAGCAGCCAACAGAGCATTCTGATCTGCCGCCTTTTCATGAAGGGCTTTCATCACTTGTTCATCCATAGTTCCTTGGGTCACCAGATGGTGGATTACCACCGTCTGCTTCTGTCCCTGGCGCCAGAGGCGGGCATTGGCCTGCTCATACAGTTCAAGTGACCAGTTCAGGCCGAACCAGACAATGGTGCAGCCTCCGTGCTGAAGGTTCAGTCCGTGGCCCGTCGAAGCAGGCTGCGTAACGGCCACACGGATACGGCCCTCGTTCCAATCCTCTATATCGGCGGAGGTTTTCAGTTCTCGCACGCCCTCTGGCGTTTCAGTTGTGTATTTACCGAAGCGCTCCTGTATCCGTGTCAAGTCATGCTGGAAGGCATACATCACCAGCAGCGGTTTTCCGTTAGCGGCCTCTATCAGATCCTCTAAAGCGTCCAACTTGCGTTCATGCAGCACGCGCACATTATGGAACTCATCGTACACGGCGCCATTTGCCATCTGTAGAAGCTTCCCCGCAAGCGAGGCTGCATTCAGAGCAAGGACATCTCCATCTGCATAAGGCAGAAGCATGTCCCTCTCCATCTGTCGATAAAGCTTTTCTTCTCTTGCTGACAGCGTAACTTCTACGATGTTATCCACTCGTTCAGGCATCTCAAGATGATCTGCAGCCCTCATCGAAACGCAGATATCTCCCAAACGCTTGTAGATTTCCTCCTCGGCTCCGGTTTTCAGCTCATGCTTATAGGGCAGCCAGCTGTTTGGCGTATCAAAAAACATATCCAGATAACTTTTCATCGTCCTACCTAACCGGACACCGCGATCCAATAGGAACACCTGCGGCCACAGATCCTCCAAGCCGTTTGGCGCAGGCGTACCTGTCAAACCTACAACTCGGCTGAACTGTGGTAGTATCTTCTTGATCGCCAGAAAGCGTTTTGCTTTGCTATTTTTGAAGGATGAAAGCTCATCAATCACCAGCATATCAAACGGCATTCTCCGCCCAGCGAAATGCTTGACCAGCCATTCCACATTTTCACGGTTGATGATGTACATCTCCGCCCGTCTACTCAACGCTGCTACCCGCTCCTTGGGCGTGCCAATCACGCGCTCCATCTTCAAGCCGCGGAGATGCTCCCATTTACTCAGTTCAGCGATCCATGTGTCACGTGCGACGCGCAAAGGCGCAATAATCAAAACACGACTCACCTCGAAACTGTCATACAGCAGATGTGAGATGGCCGTGAGCGATATGATTGTTTTTCCAAGGCCCATGTCTAGAAACACACCGCAATTAGGATGTTCCTCAATGAAGTCCACGCAGAACTTCTGATAGCTGTGCAGGTCATTCTCTCCTGGCACATCGTCCTCCTTCCGCATCGGAGCTGCCGATGCACAGTTAAAGAGGTATCGCAGATACCCAAATCCCTTGATCCCTTATGCGGTAGCACCCCTTGACCCGGCATTTCACACTTTGCATCCTCATGCGCGATCCCGTGATATGTCGGCATGTCCTTCAAAAAGAGAGCTGGCGGCCTTGAAAGCATCAAAGACTTTCATTGGCCGCCAGCAGAAAAGTGGACTGGTTTTCTTCCTCGCGCGCGTACATGTATACGCTCACGCACTCATTTTGTTCTCTTTTTCTCTTTTTTCTATGACCTCTATTAGATATTCACAGCAACATAGCAACCGTAGAGAATTCCTTCTAATAAATGCCTCTCTGTTGCCAGCTCGTTGCTATATCGGTTGCTATCGCGGATGGTTCTTTGCTGAAGCGTTGCCATCATAGAAGGCGACGGATGCGCAACGATCAAATCCTGACAAAGCAGCGCTGGGTACCGTAAAAAGAACGTTTGAGCGAAGCGTTCTTATTGCCGCTGTACTTCTCCCAGCCGCCAATCTTCATCAGCATGCCGAAGATATCGTAGGTATCGCTGCGCTTGATGGTCGTCGGGTCGCGGCCAAAGCACTCGGCCCAAATCTCCACAGCTGAAACCGTAGTACGCCTGACCGTTCCAGGCTTATCGCCGCCTGTAAACTGATCTCCGCGCAGGAAGCCGCGGCGGGTAGGAAGGTCAAGCCTGTCCCAATCCTCTGGCAGCAGCGTCTCAAGGTACTCAGCGATCATGCCTTCGCGCACATCCGCCTCCAGCGCCGCTGTCTGCTCCTGTTCTGCAAGGCGTTCCACTTCCGGCGACAGGTACAGCGTTTCACCCTGCTGATACAGCAAATAGGCTTCCGCCCACAGCTGCGGCACAGAAGATTCCACCTCCCACGGTCTGTGCTTGCCGTTTTCCGTGCATACAATAGGCCAAAACCTGCGGTTGCCGGTGATGTCGCGCAGAAAGCCATCGTTGTTATTGGTGCTGCCTACGATGATGCACTGGCGCGGATGATCTTCCACACTGTAGCCATAGGAATGGCGGAACTTATCATCCTGACGGGTGATGAAGGCTTTGACCGTTTCCACATCGACCTTTTTCAGCCCAGCCAGCTCGCCAAGTTCCAGAATCCATTGACCCTGTAGCTTTTCAGGCGCGGCCTTGTCCTTCATATCGCCAATGGTCAGACTGTCAGAAAACCACTTTCCGCCCAGCTTAGCAAAGAATGAGCTCTTTCCCATGCCCTGCGGACCATTGAGAACAACTACGGAGTCGAACTTGATGCCCGGCTGGTAGATGCGAGCGATAGCTGCAACCATCATCTTCCGAGCAACAGCTCGGGTATACGCAGTATCAGGCGCGCCAAGATAGTCCACAAACAGCGTCTCCACACGCGGTTTTCCATCCCATTCAGGAAGCGACTCGATATAGTCACGGATGGGATGGTAGGCACGCTCTGCAGCTACAGCAAGCAAAATACCCTTGAGCTTAGTGGGTGCGTACAGTCCATAGATTCGTTCCAGATAGATCTGCAAGGCGCCGAGGTCTGTTTCATTCCAGCCTGGTTTGAGCTGCAACCAGGGGATGCTCGTCTTTCCTTTTGCATCCTTGCGAATATCGATACCGCTGCGGTGGATGTTATAGGAGATGTCTTTAAGCCTTGGATCGTAACGCAGGATGAGTGCCAGATTACCCAGGGTATCCTTGACCTTTCCGTGCTTGTCCACTTCCAGCGAGGTTTGCCAATCTTCCGCTGCAGGTGCGCGTTCCTCCTCCAGATCGTTAAAATCCTCCATCACCTGTATGCGCCGTTCCTCCGCCAACTGACGTTTGGTAGCCTCATCGCGCGATGCGTAGTCCTGCATGAGCTTGATGGAGTTCGCATCACTGCCAACTGCATCTCCATCTGCTGTTTCACCACCCGGGGTGAACAAGTGCCAGCGTACCAGGTCAAAAGCATTACACAGCTTGCCGCCGGCAGGATCGGTCGCATGGTGTGAAAAAGCGTATTTATCCTCGTAGACCACCAAGCCGCCAGTCGTACTACCGCCAACAAAAGTAAAGCGGTTGTCATCCTCTGACGGATGGTACACGTCGCTGAGAATGGTTTCGAGCACATCGTGGATGCTATGCGCACGGCAGAAGGCGCCAATGATACCTGTTTTCGTCAGCGGGTCCTCCTGCTTCCCTACTGTCTTGCGCAATCGTTCCTCAGCAGGACGGGTCGTTGGCCAGAGAGAGGCGTCCTTCCAATCAGGATAGGTAGCCAAAACCACATCTGCATCCAGAAATGGCCCATCGTTGTTCATGAAGATAAACTCCCCATTTTCCGGGGTGCTGGGCCAGTACATGAGTCGCGCAGGCTCAAAGGTGGTGGGATCAAACCGCGTCAGGGTCAGATTATCCGCCACACGACGGGCAATGGCTGCATATTCATCCGGTGTTACCGTTCTGGAAAGCGGGATGATAATTCGCAGACGCATCTTCTCCGGGGTGTGGCTATGGGTAGAGTACAGTACATAGGCGTTGGAAAATGTCAGGTCAAGATCATCCATCAACTCAGGATCAGCGTTATCAGCGTCCAGACATACCAGACATCGATTGACCACACTGGCGTTGTTTCGCTTACCGTTTTTCAGATAACCTCCAACAAAGCCGCCAACATCCTTGATACTATCCCTCTCGGTTTTGGAGAGTGCAGCATAATCGCTGACGCTCTCGCGCGTGCGGGTTGTGGTGGAGAGCTTTTTGACAAGCTCGCTCCACATGATTTCTTTGTTCTGCCAGTGAGCAGCCTTGCGGCTTCTGCCAAAGGCCACCAGCAACTTTTGGTCATAGTTCAGTTGCATTTTGAATCTCCTTTGTGTGTTTACTCTTTGCGATAACTCATGCAGCTATATCCATCCGCACGCAGCGGCAAATCCCCCGCCCATGCAGGAGGCTGTCCCATGATATTACACGCTTCCTTTACCGATCCAAAGTCCAATGGCACTTCCATCACAGCTTCATCGTGTACATGGAACACAACAGGATAACCTGCCGCCTCTAGATTCAACAGCGCATGTGAAAGCAGATCACGCGCTATCGCTTGGGTCACATTTTCACATAGTTTTCCGCCAAAGCTCTCTTGCACAATCATTTTTCCGGCTGTACTTGGTGCATAGTATCCGATGGAGTCATTACCGAAGCGGTTCTTTGTAAAGTGAGGAGATTGGTAACATAGCGAGCGACCAGACGGCAGCAGCATAAACAGCTTGTCGTCCTTGTAGAACATACGAATCTTGCCTACGCGAGCCGACTGCTTTTCACGGATTACTTTTCTTGCTGCTCGTTCCATTGCGCCCCAGAAGGCAACAATATGGGGGTTAGCAGCCCTCCATGCCTCCACCAGTGGCTGCATTTCTGCCTCTGGCATCTGCGCGCCCATAGCCTGCAAAGCCCCAACACCGCCCCCATAACCGCAGGAAAGCGTGGCCTGTTTTCCCTTCTGCCGGTACTCATAGTTTGGATGCCCCTTGATAATCGTTTCCTTGGGGATATGATACATACGACTTGCCGTTGCCTCGTAGATCCTACCCATCCCTCTGAACTCATCAAGAACCCAGTCCTCCCCAGCAAGCCACGCAAGCACACGTGCTTCTATGGCAGAAAAATCAGCCACGATAAACTGGCACCCATCTTTCGGGATAAAGGCAGTTCGGATCAGTTCAGAGAGTGTATTTGGTACGGAACCGTAAAGCAGCTCAATCGTATCGACCTCGCCATTTTTTACGATTTCTCTTGCCAGATCCAGGTCAGGCAAATGATTCTGAGGAACATTCTGCAATTGTACTAAGCGGCCGGACCATCGTCCTGACCTGTTTGCACCATAGAATTGAAGCGTGCCATGAACGCGGCCATCTTTACACACAGAACGAGCCATTGCCTCGTATTTTTTGACGCTGGTTTTGCTCAGTTCCAGTCTCAGCTTGAGCAGCTCACCCACAATTCCATCCGTTTCTGCAGCTTTTTCTTTGACGAGCTTTTTAGCAAGACTCTCCATAGGCACATCCTGATCAGCAAGCCATGCTTTCAGTTGAGAAACGCTACCCGGATTCTCCAGTCCTGTTATCTCCTGCGCCTTTTGATAGGCTCGTGCCGAAAACTCGGAATCGACTGCAATTGACTTTTTCACCAACGCTTTGTCGATTCGAACGCCACGGTCATTGATGATCTGATCAAGCGCATATATCTCCCACTCTTTTTCGGGGATAGGATATGCTTCCAGTTCTTTTCGTACTGCGCGTTCTGTCTCTACATCCTGAGCATTGTACTGCTTATACAAGACCCACTTTTCGGGCGCATGTTCAGGAAGATTCCTAGTGCGTCCTCCGTTTGTTTTCGTTGGTTTGCACGGCACTGAAAAATAGCGGATCAGGTCTTTGCCCTCTTCCATCTTCTGCTGTGTGAGTTTCAAGGCAACAGCAGCATCCGCCAGTCGAGCAGGAAGCGTAAGATAGGCAGCCATTACAGCCGTACATCTCCATTGATGTGGATCCAACCAGTGTCCGAGATACTTTGAAAGGCACACACGCTCAAACTGTGCGTTGTAGGCTGCTTTGATGATCTCTGGATCATGCAGCGCAAAAAGTACAGCATCCGGCAGGCTTTCCCCGCAAGCCAGATCAACCGTAACGACTGGATCATCATCCAAGGCATATGAAAAAAGCAGAATCTCAAAATCGGATGAGTCTGCATATCGGTATACTCCGCACTTGGGTAACGGTGCAGAACTATAGGTTTCAATGTCGATGCCCATGATTCGTTTCATTTCCACCATTTCCTTTTCTCTTGTTCCGGTTGAATTACAAGCGTTTTTTAGACATTCTCCCTCTTGTAATGACGTTGTATTGACATCCTTTCTCTTTCCTGCTATAATTAGAGCAGGAGGTGTTGTTCATGGAGAACATCAATATTATGACCGCACCCAAGACTTCCACTTTCCAGATGCGGATCAATCCCGAAGTGAAGAGTAGTCTCGAGCAGATGTATGCCAACTGCGGCATGACGCTGACAGATGCTATTAACGTCTTTTTCCAACAGTCTATGAATGCCGGTGGGCTTCCCTTCATTGTCACGCAGTCCAGTAAGGAAGCGCTACGCGACCAGGCCATCGCTAAGCTGATGAGTGAGATTCAGGCAGGCCGCGATTCCGTAAAGTCCGAAAGCGACTGGGTTACCGAAGATGAAATGCTGGCGAGGTATGGGATCGAATGATGAAGCTGCGCTATACGCCTGCCGCCATTCAGGATTTGGATGAGATCGAACAGTACATCCGCGAGGAGCTGTGCGCTCCAGATGCGGCAAAGAACACGATTCGAAAAATCGCCAACTCCTGTGCTCTGCTGCGCAGTACACCGCGAATGGGTCTTTCCCTGCAGGAAAAACTGAATCGGGAGATCCCGCAGCGTTACATCATCAGCGGCAATTATCTGATCATCTATGAGATTGACGAATCAATCTCCGTTCTGCGTGTACTCGACACGAGAACGGATTACATCACGATCCTCCGCAGGGAACTGTTGTGAGTCACGTATCAAACCTTGCAATTGCCGCGCACCAGACAATCTGATGCGCGGCCTTTTTCTGCCTTGAAGTTAGTCAAGGAAGTCCTCGTCGTCCTCATCATCCAGAGAGTCGAACTCATCCTCTGCACGAACGCGACCATTGAGAGGTTCGCCATCCTCCCAGAACTGGATATTCTGCAAGCCGCAGGCAATACCGCGATTGCCGTTAGCGTTGAAAGGATAGAAGTTGACAGCTGCGCGGATATAGCAGCCGGAGTAGATCGCAAGCGGATCAGTAATCTTCACGCGCTTGCGATCAACGATGCCAGGTGCTTCCTGACTGGTTGCATTGATGAAATAGCTGTCCGCATACGCCTCATCGTCGGGCCGATCAATATCGCCATCACGGAGCGGGAGTTTCAGATTGGGGGGCACCTTGCCGCCCCACTTGGGAATACCATTCTGCTTGGCTTCCTCAATGGCGGCGTTGATCTTTTTGAGGGTATCAACGTCGGATTTGGGAATGATGAGCGAGCAGCTATACTTTGGTTCGCTGCCGTTGATAGATTTCGGTTCAAACACATTCACGAACGATGCGCGAACCTTGCCAGTAATGACTTTCGTAGCCATGCCATATCCTCCTTAGTTTGTAAAGTCTTCAGCCGCACTAGAGTACGGCTTGCGCGGATCGCTATCTGGAACGAGTGTTGGTGCACCTACAGGCTTGATGACGTACATGCCAAGCACCTCGTTAAACTTTTTCCTGCCCAATCGTTTTTCCAGATCACCCACACCTAAAAGCGTGGTTTTATAGATGTCCGTATAGCCTGCCTCCGTTGCGGCCTTGATCACTTCCGCTTCACTGGTGTATTTGCGATTGGATCTGCCAGCCACCAGCTTGTAACCGGGCCAACTTTTACCCTCGACAGCCTGTTGAGTTGCGTAAGCCAACAGGTCCTGCACCCAGTTGTTCAGACTATCCGCGATTGGCAGAATATCTGTTATCTCCTCATCCGAGAGAAGATCCGGCTGACGGAAGTCACGCTCTGCCAGCTGCATATGATACTCGCTTCGTTTTCGGCAGGTATAACGCGCTTTGCAAAAACGGCACCAGTCGCCGGCACAGAATTCACCCTTGCCTTCATAAGCCAAAAGCGCACGGGGACGAACTTCTTTCTCTGCCCAGCACACAAGCTCATCCGCAGCGATCTCATAGGTCGATGTGTTAGACAACCTGGGCTGGACAATCGTGACACGAACTTTATGCACATCGTACAAGGGATCAAATTCAAGAAGCGCACCCAGACCATACAGCATGAGCTGACTGTTACGGTGCGCATCCACTCTCACTCCTCGACCACCCTTGAAGTCGATTACCTCAATGACACCATCTGCCACAATGACAAGATCGCCGGTACCATACCCCTCCGGTACATACTCGCTGTAATCCAGTCGGTGTTCCACCATGATCAGCGGATCAGGGCATGAACTCTTGACTGCCTCAATGGTCTCAACACAGAAAGCAATATATTCGTCCGTAACCGTCTCAGCTTCCTGAGTATAGAACTCGCTGTCTCTATGCTCTGCATACTGCGCTTCAATCACATCAGGCGCCATGTCACCCAAATACCTGTGCAGTTTGAGCTCGCAAAGCTCATGAAGAAATGTGCCCTCCTCTGCATACGAGGAGGGCTTGTCTGCAAACTGTTCTGACAGCCGGACAGAGGGTGGACACATCATCCACCGATACGAAGATGATGCGTTCAGACGGGCGTGAGCTCGACCGCTGTGCTGAATCTCATTCACAGCTTTTGCACCTCCGCCATGACTGAGGCATAGTGTTCCTCCATCAGTTCCGTCAGCTTATCTGCGCCATACCTTCTGAGGATGGCTTTGATCTTCGGACGTTTCTCAGGAGTGGAGTGTTCAGCCACATATGCGCGAAGTTCAACCAGCGTCAGTTTCTTTTCAGTAGTTTCAGCTGCTGATGGCTTAATGTGGTCAAAAGCTTCGTTCATGGCTTCGCTTTCACTCACACCCGAAGCCTTACGCTGGGCAATCTGTTCTGCACAGTCGTCCACCACAGCCTTCAGACCTGCAGCCATTTCCTTTGCAGCCTCGGCCACAGTCATCATACGTTCAGCCATTACATTTGCGCTGTCAGAGATGTCCTTTAGCATCTTGATGTCCATGGTCACTGAAGGACCCCCTTCCCATAGCGCTCCAAACGGCTATGACGAACGCCGTGCGTATTGGGTCGATAACCACACAGAAGCTCCACTGAATGCAACAGCAATTCAATGCGATCCGTCTTTTCCCAGGGCAAGTCCAGTTCATCACGTCCGAAATGACCATAAGCTGCCAGAGGCGCGTACTTCACGTTGCGGAGGTGGAGCTGCTCGATCAGAACACCTGGACGAAGATCAAAGACCTTCTTGACTGCCTTGGCGAGCAGTTCATCAGACACTTTCCCCGTTCCAAAGGTCTCAACGCTAATGCTCACAGGCTTTGCCTTGCCAATGGCGTATGCCACCTGCACTTCACACTTTCGTGCGAGTCCCGCAGCGACAATGTTCTTAGCCATCCAGCGTGCAGCATAAGCGCCTGTGCGATCCACCTTGGTACTGTCTTTACCAGACATTGCGCCTCCGCCGATATGCGCCACAGGGCCATAGGCATCAACCGCCAGTTTCCTGCCAGTCAAGCCAGTATCGGCAGCAGGGCCGCCGCGCAAGAATCGACCGGAGGGGTTGATCTGAACTTTGGTTGTTTCTGTCCAGTACCTTGAAGGAATTACCTTTTTCAGAACCTCCGAGGTAATAAACGCCCGGATTTTCTCTACGTCAAAGCCTGTGGTATGCTGAACAGACACAACGACATCCGTGACCGCAACAGGCCTATCACCATGATACAACACCGTTACCTGCGCCTTGCCATCCGACAGCAACCAGGGCGCAGAGCAAATGGCTGAGTCAAGCGCCTTGCAAATCTTCTGTGCGAGCACGACAGGTAGGGGCATATACTCTGATGTTTCATCTGTAGCGTAGCCAACCATTATCCCCTGATCGCCCGCACCGATGTCCGCTTTTACTTCACGCTTACGCCGCACAGCTTCAGCAATATCCGCACTCTGTTCATGCACACGAATCTCGAGTTCCAGAGACTGGGCGGGATCGTCGCACAGATCACAAATGCCGTAACCGATCTTTGCCAGCTGCTCATAGATGACCTGATGATAGTTGACAAAGGATTCGGAGGTTACCTCCCCGGCTACAGTAATCTTGCCAGCCGTAGCCATCACCTCTACTGCGACACGCGCATTGGGATCATCGGCAAGATGCGCATCCAGAATAGCGTCGGCAATCTGATCACAGAGCTTGTCCGGATGACCTGCGCGTACAGCTTCAGCCGTTACCAGCTTTTCAGGCTTGGTGGTGTCTGCAATGACGCTTAAGTCGAGCAAACGGCCTGCACCGCAGTTTCTCTTTCTGCATGCTCTCCCGCACATGTGGAAAGCGCGTGGGCTTTTCTTGTACTTGCCCATATGTTTCCTCCTTGTTTTCTCAGCCACCCACCACGGAGCAGCCGGAATGAGTCTTCTGAACGGTAATATGCGCATTTGCAGCCGAGGTAAGGTTTCGCCATCCAATCAGTGTCTTTCTAAGGATAAAGCTTACACCCTTGCGGATGCGCTGCCAGAGGAAGACTGGCAGGAATGTGACCGGCATTTCAGCAACTGCAACGTCAGTCACATACCACACGCCCTGCGTTCTGTGAAGTAACAGGTATATGCCGTCCTCATATCGCACCTCATAGCACTCTGTGTCAAAACTGATGCCAAGCGCCTCATGTGCTGTGATATAAGCCTCCAGCTCCACCTTCATCGCATACGGTCTAATGAACTTGGTGCCAAGTTTTTGATTGGCTTTGTGGAGTTTTCTCCACCCAGTGCGGGTGAAATCAACAACAGCACGAGTCGTACGGATGCGTGATGCTTGTACGGCCGCAGCAGAATTCATGGAAAAAGACATGGTGTACCTCCCACAAAATCAAGCTGAACGGCTGCAGAGCAAACAGACGATCCTTGACGCTGCAAGAGCCGGGACATCCCGTAATTCCTTTGCGCCTCACCGTTCTTCGTTTTGTCGGGTGGCCACCTGACGCATTTATGATAGCAAACGCAGATAGCCGGGTCATTACCGCTGTCAATAAACCTTCTGATATGGGATTACCAGAAACGGTAAAATCGTATCCCGTGCCTTATTTTGCTTTTTTCAATTCAGCACCACTGATCAAGCACTCGATCGCCGCATATACCATTTGCTGTTCTGCGGGAGGTAGCACGTTTATTCGCTCCTGCCACGAATCACATGCAGCGCTCTTTCGCTCCCCTTCCAGCAATTGCGATACTGGTACATTCAAGGCATTGGCAATTTCGAGCAGGCGACTTACGTGCATTTCGCGCACCCCATTCTCGTATTCGCATATAGCAGCAGTAGATGTCCCTAGGGCCAGACCAAGCTTCATTTGGGATATCCTTGTCTTTTCCCGTTGTTTACGAATCGCTTCTCCAATTCGAACGAGCGTAGGGTTGGGCTGTGTGGCTTTGGTACCTTTCATGTTTTTCGTTCCTTTCTTCACGGACCGAAAAACAAAAAGGGCTGGGCTGCCCATCAAAAACGCACTTGAACAGAGGGCGCTTAAAGCGTTGCATCCCGCTCAATCCCCTATGCGTTCTCGTATGGACAGTCCAGCCCGTTCATGAACCGGTCCGGCTGTTGTGTTGTCATCAGCCGAAGCGGTTCTTTGTTCATCCAAAGGTCATATGAAATGACCATAGCGGATGAAAGAATCAGCTTCATGCCTGAATCCTTTCATATCCGACCATGGTCATCTGGTAACTCTACAGGTCAATAGAATGATTAGTTCTCTCCGAGGGCTGTCACGGCAGTCACAATTTCCTGCCGGTTTAGCTCGTCCAAAGGAATCATGTAGGTCGCGGGGAAACCGCGCTGCTTAATACTGATGCACGGTTTTCCCCGATACATCACAGTAAGAAAGAGTAGCTTTCCGTCAGGGGTTCTGCATTCCGAGAGGATTGTAGACATACCATCACCGCCTTTGTTTGAGTTGGGACTCTATTATATGGCCAGTGAGCGGCGACCACAATGGCAAACTTGCTGCCGAACCAACATACTCTTTGCCGCTTTGTCGAAGGTGGTTATCTTCACCAGAATAGCCATTCTTTCGGCAAAAACCTTGCTGTTTACCCACGAGTTTGTTTGCTGTAAAATACTAGTGTCACTTTGTCCCGAAGGGAGGAGCAGCCATGTCTGGTGGCAGCATAAAAAACCGACGATTACTGATTGACGATCAGATCCCAGAAGAGCAGTGGTCTGATGCACGGCGTCAATATATTTTGGAGGAAAAGTCCCTTGGCCGAATTGGCAAGGAACAGCATATGGATCCGCGCACGGTTAGTAAACTGGTAAAAAACAATCTGAACTTTGACCGTGTTGGAAAACACCAATCCCCCTCTAAAGTAGAACCTTATGCAGACGCTATACTGGACTTTCTTACAAGCGGCTGCTTTCAACGTTATTCAGGCATCATGACCGTTTCCGAAAAAACCCTTGTTTATATCCGAAGCCTCGGATATATCGGCTCTGAGCGTACCTTGCGCGAACACCTCAAGACCATTGGATGGCAAGACCTGATACTGAACACCTCCAAAAGAAAAGAACCCGAACGATAAGTTGGGTTCATGTATACTTTTGGATCATTGGAGGTATTGATTGATGGAACTGATGATGAAATACGATTCTATGTGTGTTGAGTTGCACGGCAGCAGCGCTGAATTTCAGCGCGTTGCCGATGCGCTTGACTGCTTATTAGATATACTTCACTCTAAGAAATGCAATAAGCTCACAAAGACTGCTTTTGACGATTTATATTTTGACCTACGATACATTTCCTCTAGAAAACAAACAGACAGAAGTAACAATACAACTGTAAACCTTTGTGTTCCCTTTATGAAAGCTGGTTTGTATGGATACTTAACTCAATTGATCTTGCAATCGTCAAATTGCAGCAAAGATATAGCAAGTGCCTTACTCACACTTAAAGAGCATTTTTATGATGAATTGGCAAAGAACATAGGCAACAACAATCATAATCAACTATTATTATTGTATCAGAACATAGCACAAGATCATATCGGATGGGTATACTTAAAATGGCTTCAACAGTATATTGCTTCGGCTACAAAGCAAAGTGATGTGTACGACCCGCTGAAAAACATTTTCTCTATTCTCACTTCTCCTACAACTACATATGAGCAATTTCGTCAACACATTTATAACTTCAAACATTCGCAAGAATCCGATGAACTATATGCTGATGAGATCATCCCCTATATCAACTCAAAGCTCCTTGCCTGAACAGTAATTGGCAAATCAAAATGGACTGTACCCAAGATAACGGACAAATGAAAAAAGAGACCTCCTGTTGTAGAATAAGAACTACGACAGGAGGTTGTTTGTATGGCAAGGAAGTACACAAAGGTAGAAGAATTAACAGAAGCAATACGAGCCAGGAAGTCAAGAGGCGAAACGAATCGAGAAATCGGTGCAAGTTATGGTTTGAGCAAGAGACAAGTAGAACAGCTGATTAATCGTCAGAATCGGAAGGAGCGGAAAATTGCAGCAGGATGTATTCTGAGACCTAAGGGACGTCCGCGTAAAGAACCCGCAAGCGAAGAGACAAAACGCAGCAATGAGATTGCGCAGCTGCGTATGCAGGTGGAATTACTGCGAAATTTTCTGTGCGAAGCTGGAAGGAGGTGAAGCTGAAGTATCGAGTGATCGAACGTTTTCGCGGTCAGTACAGCATACAAGCCATGTGTGAGGCATTCGAAGTATCTCGCAGTGGCTATTATGCATGGCGGAAACGTCAAGGACAGCCGACAAAAGATCAGTGGCTGGTTGACCTTGTTGTGGAATGCCAGAGGCTATGTAAGCAGACATACGGAATACGCCGCGTTCGGCGCTGGATCCAGCGCAAAATCGGCAAGGTGGTAAATGTGAAAACAATTCTAAGACTCATGCGTAAGCTAAGCCTTCTGTCGGTTGTTCGCCGCCGCAGGCCGTATACCCGTTACCAGCAGGCTGTTCACAAATATCCCAATCTGCTGAATCGTTGCTTCGAACAAACACGACCCAATCAGTTCTGGGTAACGGACATTACCTATATTCCATTGGCTGGCAGTATGCTTTATATGTGCGCGGTGCTGGATCTGTGCGGAAAAGTTGTTTTGGCGTGGAAGATTGGCACCGACATGTCTTCTTCGCTGGTGACAGACACGATCCGTGAAGCACTACAACGAGAAAAGGTCACTGGTGGACTCGCACTCCACAGTGACCAAGGGTCGCAATACACATCCCAGGCATACTTTGACCTGACGCAAGAGTACCACGTTTCTCCTTCTATGTCCAGTCCTGGCTGTCCCTATGACAACGCAGCCATGGAAAACTTCTTCGGCACCTTGAAAACTGAATGCTTGTACCGCGCTCATTTCACATCTCGTATTGAGGTTGAACAACTCGTCTCTGAATACGTTGATTTCTACAATTTCGAACGTATTTCTCTTAAAAACGGCCTCACACCCGTTGAAATCAGGTGCAAGGCCGCTTAAACTATTCTTATTCTGCTTCAGCGCTTTTATTTCTTTGTCTTCTGTTTCGGGTACAGTCCATTTTGTGCGTGGACTCTCTTTTCTCAGCCAACTTTCTCTTTGTTGGTTTGAACTAACGATGCCAGCCAGTCTACGCTTGGCCTGCCGAGAATTCGAGCGTTCTGATAAGCCATGGGCAGCGTCAGAGCGGTATGCCCGATGTAGTATCCATCCATAATGGATAAAGCCAGTGCGAGATCAGGTTGATCCATTCGGGTCAAATACAGAGGCAGAAGATACTGGACTTTCCCCTGAAAAACCTGTGGAACCGCAAGGGACCAATCTACTCGTGCTCTGCGCCGTGCAAGCTCAACTGCTGTTTCCAGCATTAGCGGAAGGTTCCAAGCGTCCCGAATGCATTCAGGAAGGCGTTTTGCATTCTGTTCATCACACAGAATGTGCTCTGTATTGATGCGAATCTCCCAATCAGGCTCATAGTACAGCATCTGCTGCCTAAAATTGAAAAAGGGACGCTTAGGGAGGGTTTGAACATAACGTAGTTTTTCCGAGCCCCCTGGAATAAAACCCTTAAAAAACCACTTTTTCATAGCATCCGGCTTCTTATTGCGTTCAAAGCACATGTAAATCCCCTGATAGTCCGTGGTATAGAGTCCTGTATGGAAACAGGAAAACTCATTACGTATATACATCACATGATCTGCAAGATGAAGCTCGGTCTCGTTCCATTCGACTGCTTGAAGGCGGAAAACCTGATTGATATAGCGCTCCAAGATCGGGGTTTCCGTATTATTCATGTCCTGCTCAAATTTCGCATACCTCCACGGTTCAGGTGCAGCCAATTTCGATAATTCAAATAACTGTTCAAACCAAGCTGGAATATATGCAAAATCAAACAAATCACAGGGAAGAACTTCACGTTCTAGAGTCATGTTTTGTCAGTCCCTTCTCGAAATCGAACTTCAAGGTTACCTGAATCAAAAATGCCTGTAGTTCTTCTTTGATCCCATAATGAATGAAAGTTTTCGTCAAACCATTAGCGTCTTTGACCGTAATCTTTGCTAGTTGTGTTATATAGGGATCAAAGTATTGTTGAAGATATCGAATGGCTTGCGGTTGGCCTAGCTGCGCTTCACAAATGATCTTCGCATCCAGCCTCATCTAACATTGCGTCACCTCGTCTTTGCATGTGTTCCTTCAGTTGAAGGATCGCCTTCTGTCGGCGTTTTCTTACTGCACGTGTAGTAATATGACAAAATGCAGCAATCTCCTCATCAGGCATATATTCCCAATATTGTAAGATGAGTACAAGCAACACCTTTTCATCTAATGACAAAAATGCTTGGTATAATTGTTCGCTGTAGACGGTACACACAATATTATGTATCACTATTTCGTAGCCAGCATCTATCTCATACTCTTCCGTTCTCCCTTCCTGATCAAAACCTTCAATGTCCCAAACAGGTTGCTCATGTTTCGCTATTCGCAAATAATCTCTAACAAGTGTCCTGCTTTTATTTCGCAATGCAGACTTGACAAACGAATCATATAGTTCACATATCATCTGTCCGTCCGACTTATTATCTCTAGCACGAAACACTGTACTTCCTCCTTGGGCGGCCTTCGAATATGAGGAAACTTTTTTCCTCACTTACTAATACTCCTCTCACATAAAGAATAGGAACTGAATATACGATGAATTGCACATTTCTGAACAAAACTGATTCGATTTCCGTCTCTTTCTGTACTTATAGTATCATTGCATATACTATTAGTCAATTTTATTGTAGTTCATACTTGCAACAACTCTACGCCTGATCTATAGAATGATTCATCGTTTTCTATCATCACAGCTCCCCCATTAATGAAATACGCCTCTCTGTCTGTGGTAGACAGAGAGGCGATCATATTATTCACTAAACGTAGGTCTCGTTTCTAACTGAAGTAACTCTCCAGATATGGCATTCATGTAGGTACTCTTTACCCGATAAGCCGGATAGGCCTTTTTGCCGTTTTCATCCGCATACGGTGTCATCCAATAGCAGCGCTCCATGTTCTGCGGGTCAATGCCCAATCTGAGGAATGCTTCTTGTGCAGCTTCCCATGTGATGACCTTCTGCGGATCGCCAGCGGGAGCGAAACTGCTCCATTCGCCTTCCGCTCGAATGAGTTCACCATCAGCACCTGCAATCACCACTTCCAGCAGATTTGTAGTAGGTTGGTTGTCGGTATCGGCTGATGCACCCCAGTAGATAGAACGGTTGTTGAGCTTTTGCAGATAGACGAGCTTATATCCCTGAACCGCATTCGTCAAACGTCCATAGGCGGTTGTACTCAGGTAATACGGTTCAGACAATCCGAGGGTTGGCGCGATGGTGTCAGCAACGGAGCGTGCTTCTTCAGCGGTGATCATATCTTCCGGAAGCTTCCCGTCAGGGTACACATTCTGCGACATATTGAACTGATGACCAGCTCCTGTGCTTCGATAGATGGAGATTTGCGCCTGCATGCCATAATAGAGATAATGATTCGGTCCTGCGCCGCAGAAGGGAACGCCATCAATGTCGGGCAGACGATAATGCTGATAGCCATATTCTCTGCCTTCGAGCACGGATTCTTCAGCCTGCTCCCCAAAGGTGAAAGTTCGGAGAGCATCCATATTGCACTGCGCCGGACTGATCGTGTATACGCAGTCAACACTGTCATCACGGGTCATAACAATCTCCTGAAGAACGCTCTGCATATCCTGTGCGCAGGCTGTGCTGAAAAGCATTATCAGCATCAAAAGCAGACTCATCAAACGCTTCATACTCAGTTGCCTCCTTCCATATAGCTATCCAGATCGCTAATATAATTCATCCAGAAAGTGTCCTCATTGGCTTTGCGAACAGCATCGCTGTATTCCACGTTGAACACTTGCTCCGTGCCATAGTGGATGCGGATGCTGTAAACCCCGCCATTCTCCATGGTCACTTCAATGATCGCGCCATAGCCAGAATCCTGCAAATAGTCCTCCCCGAAGCACCAAGCCTGTACAACGTTCACACCATCATTGCGGTGGTCGTTGACCCACTTGACAGCAATATCCTGCCACTTTACATCAAAGGGATCGCAGCGTACATCGGAGTACATCAGCTCCTGACAGAAGATAGTTGCATTCGCCAAGTCTCCGCTTTCGGTCAGGATGGCTCCTTCGTGATTACCAATGCCTCCCTGCCCAAGCAGTTCAAACTGAGCACGATACAATTTGCGTTCTTCGCCCCAGATTGCATTGTCCCGCTCGACAGAAAGTCTCTCTCTGATTCTTTTAGCAGACAGAGGTGTTCCCATGATGTTGTATAACTGCTGGCGAAGCCGCGCTTCCCACTCAGAATATTCTTCGGCAGTCGCCTGCTGGCCATTAAGCATCGTTGCACCATATTGCAAGAGTTCCTCATCTGTCAATCTGCGTGCTGGGAAGAAGCGGAATTCAGTCATACCACAGAATTCGTCCGGGTTGAGTGGCACCACGCCGAAACCGTCGTCACAGGGCAGTGCGGTCATAGAGCCAACTGGCTTGATTAGGCCGCGACGGCAAAGATCCTGCAAGGAACCGAAACGTTCCGCTTCATCACCTGCAAAGCCGCGAGTGCATTCAATACTGCCGCCGCGCATGCAGTTGCGCCAGTTCAGACCATTGGGATCAAATTCTCCACCAAGGGTGGCGAAGGCATCCACCAGTTGCAAAAGCTCCTCATCCGTCAGTTCGCGCTGCGGAAGAATTACGAATGCAGCTTCGCCCTGATACTGTTCGGCAGGCATTTCGTACACACCGATCACAACATTCTCAATGGGGTTGAGAATGTGATGGCTCGGACGTTCGCCTGCATCATATCGTGCTTTCGCCTGGATTGCACGTTCGATTTCTTCAGGTGTCAATGTGGGCATTTGATAACTGGTAACTGGTACTGCATACTCTCCACCATAGTAGGCTTCCAGATCGATGACATACTCGTTTTCCATCTCAACGATCTGCAAGCTGACCGCAGGTGCTAGCGTGGGCAGCAGGACCACCACGTTTTCTTCCAGAGTATTGCTGGTGGATACAACAGGAAGGCCGGGTACAATCGTCTCCTGCACAGGAAGCAATTCCAACGCAGGAGTCGGCGTGGGGGTTGGTTCCGCGTAGAGATACGAAGTTTCCGGTTCTGGAGTGAGGAAAGGAACCATGGGTGTAAACGTGGGCGTTGGCTCCCAATAGAGATACGAAGATTCCGGTTCTGGAGTAACGAAGGATACCATAGGTGTAAACGTAGGCGTTGCAGCCAGTGCGGTAATGGGCAGCATGATTGCTGCCAGAATGCTCATCCATCGGATATTTTTCATGGATGACTCACCTCCTGATCACAGGGTACATCCAAATGTGTAACGAAGTCTGCAACAGCTTGTAACGAGGTTGTAAAATCAACCTGTGTTCCTCTGCCAGGTTGGGAGTGAAAGCGAAGCTGCCCTTTGTGCAGTTCGACAATCTGTTTGCAGACTGTCAATCCAAGACCTGCACCTCCGCAAGCACGCGTACGCGCCTTATCCGCTTTGAAGAACGGCTCAAAAATATGATCAAGCTGCTCCTGCGTCATCCCGCAGCCTTCGTCCTTGACAGAAAAACCATTGTGTTGCGCTGTCAGAACAACAGTCTGACCTGCATGCGATGCACGAACCGCATTTACCGTCAGATTATCCGCAAGCATTGTAAGCAGCTCGCGATCAGCAACAATCACGCTATTGCGCCCTTCTACAGATATTTTGATTTCACTCGCCTGTGCCTGTACGCGCTGCGCAGTTTCGTTCAAAAGAGGAAGCAGAGCGACTTCCACCCATTCAGGCTCTTCGTTGCGAAGCTGTGTCAGTTTCATCAGCTGTGCATCCATGTCGGAAAGGCGCTTGATCTCCCTTGCCATATCATCAGCAACTTCGCAGCGTTCCTCATCAGAAACGGGCATCTGCAAATAGCGTGCATTCCCCAACAGCGAGCAAAGCGGTGTACGCATTTCATGAGCCAGCGCATCCAGCATACTTTGACGGTTGGCTGCTTCCTCCCGAAGAGCGTCTTCACGAGAGATGACAGCTTGTCTCATTTCTTCAAATGAGCGTGCGAGCGTTCCAAGCTCATCCTTGCGTCGCACGGGCAGTGATCTCGTTTCTTTTCCTTCGGCGAGTGCTTTGGCAGCAATCGTCAGTTTTTCAATGGGATGGGTAAAGCGACTGGCTACGATCCAGCTCAACAACGCCATTAGTGCAGATCCAAGCAGAGATGCCAGTATGAATTTGCGTTGGAGTTCCGTGCGCATGTCATAGATTGCGCTCACATCGCTCAAAAGCAGCATAATTACTTCGTTTGTCAACGGCTCTGCAATGACATAACGCTCCGGATCGGAAACCGTGTCCAGCATTGCTGTGCGTATGCCGGTAAGCAGGGAATCGTAGTTGCGGTTGGGAAGCGTGGCTTCTCCCAGAGGAATGCGGTTATAACAGAAAATCAGCTCAATGCCCTGTGCAGCATACACACGCCTGTACTGACGCGCAGCCTGTACCACACCATCGTATTTCAATGTGGTAATGGCGTTCTGTACCTGCGGCGCAATGAAGGCTTCCGTCATCTGCACCCGTTCCTGCTCGCGTCGCATGGCCGTTTCAAAGCTGTATTCGCTCATCCAAATGGACAACAGGATCAACGCAGGCGCAAAGAGAAGAATCATCCAAAAAGCAAGGCGGCGTTTCATTCGCTTGTCCTCCGTGTGTAACGATATCCTCGTTTGTAGACGGTCTCGATGATATCAGCGCCCAGTTTGGCACGAATGCGCTGGATGCGAACATCAACAGTGCGGGTTTCACCCATGTAGTCCCAACCCCATACTTGTGCAAGCAGCTTTTCACGGCTGAGAACGATGCCTTCATTCTGTACAAGCTGCGCAAGGAGAGCAAACTCCATAGCGGTGAGCGTAACTGGCTGGCCATGTAGCTTTACTGTCTGGGCATGATAGTCTACAGCGAGTACGGCATCCATATAGACGTTCTTCTTCGTGCGCCGCAGGATGACGTCAATACGCGCCAACAATTCCGAAGGTTCAAAAGGTTTTAGAATGTAGTCATCTGCCCCAAGGCGAAGACCGTAAACACGGTCGCTTACCGCTGTGCGGGCAGTGAGAAAAAGCACCGGAATATTCTTTTCCAGAAAAGCCGGTGCGAGAGAAAACCCATCCTCCCCCGGCATCATAATGTCCAGAAGAGCGATATCAACCGAATGGTTTTCCAAAAGAGCACGTGCTTCCGCTCCGTTCTGAGCCTTCAGGCATTCGTGACCCGCGGCCTTCAGATGACGCGCAAGCATATCGCGGATCGAAACCTCGTCATCAACAAAAAGAATACAAGCCATAGGAATTCCTCCTCTTATAGACATTGTAACATATATTTTTGCTGGCGAATGTAACGGTGTTGTAAACTTCAATCTGAATGTTTTTTGTAAAAACCTTTTCTGTGAATAAAGCGTCTAACATATGTAAGTCCGTTTCACGGACACCTTTCTGAAAGCAGGCCAGCTAACAGAGAATTGCATAGCTTCATAGCCAAGCACACCGCTTGGCACATGAACAAAAGAAGGAGAAATACACATGAAGCGCCTTTGCTGTTTGCTGCTGCTTTTTTTGCTGCCCATTTTTGCATCTGCGGAAGAATTCGTTTTGGAAGTGCCGGATATTAAGGGCTTTACTTCAAACGAAATAACCGTTCATTCGCCTGCTACAGGACAGCTTACACTGTCTGTTGTTGCTGGTACCAATACCTTTTTCACATGGACGGCAGATGTGTCACGCGGCAAAAACGCCATCGAATGGAACGGGCTTGGCTACCACAACGAGGTCATTCCGGAAGGCACATACCGTATGATTGCTTTGCTGGAAAGCGATCATCAGGAGCAGACGCTTACAACCGAAACGCTTTTCTCTGTGGACAAATGCAAAAACGTGCTTCTCTTTGCGCTGCCTAAAAGTGATACCATCTATACCAACGGTGGCAGCAGATGGATCTGCGAAATGCAGCTGGCGCGCTCAGGCGGTACAATCGTTACGGAATATTATCACTACGACGAGCCCAGTCAAATGCTCGGAACAAAACAGAATCAGGTCAAGTCCGGCACTTTGATTGACTATGTATGGGATGGAAGAATCAACGATAAGAAAGCTGCGCCGGGTGTCTACTTTCTTCGCTTCTACGAAAAGAACACACCAGATTATTCTCATGAAGTCATCGTTACGATTGAAGAAGGCAAGCCTCCGAAGCATGCTGTTGAAGTAACAGGCCACATCATGCCAACACCTGATATGACCGACGACGAACTCTGGTCTTTGATGCAGCAGCCGTCCGTTGTTGCAAATCTGGAGGAGCAGACAGATCATCTTTCCATCCGAACGAAGAAAGGCAGCGGCAAGGTGCTGGGGACGATCCACGGTCAGTCACAGACTGTAGAAGTGATCGAAATCGAAGGGAAATATGCCTTCATCGGCGCATGGAATCATGAATCAGGCGACTACATCGAAGGCTGGGTTCCGTTGAGCAAGCTGAAGGTGGTTGAGCCAAACGACCAATACGGTTTGCTGATTGATAAAGTCAATCAAACAATGAAGATCTACGAGCGTGGCACATTGATCGCAACTATTCCTATCTCAACAGGTTTGATTGCAAAAGACAAGCTCATCCGTGAAACAGCCGCCGGATCGTTCCTGACAGTCGACAGAGTAAACCCCTACAAAGGCGAAAATGGTTATCGCTACGATTATGCCATCCGTTATGACGGCGGCAACCTTATTCATCAGATCGGCTATCAGCGCACCGATGGAAAACGTGATTATTCCGTCCAGCAAGCACAGATCGGCAGCAAAGCCAGTCAAGGCTGCATCCGTGTTTCCAACCAGCCCTGCGCAGCCGGAATCAATGCGTACTGGCTGTACACTCACTTGCCCTATGGAACCCGCGTCCTGATCCTTGACGATCCCGAACAACGCGAACTGCAAAAGATCGCTGCTGGCATCAAAACAGACCTTCCATCTGCTGTTCCGGTTGAGCCTCCCACACTTCAGTCGGACGAAACAGAATTCGTTCTGACGATGGGCGGAGACGTTGTACTCGGTACAAGAGAAGCATGGTGGACAAGAGAGGATGCCTTTCCTGCCTATCTGCAAAATCATGGCCACGCTTATCCCTTCCGAAACCTGTATCCGCTTTTTTCTCAGGATGATATGACGTTCGTGAATCTGGAATGCGTCCTGAAATCCAACTCTGATGGCGAAAACAAATCGAAAGAGTACCGCTTCCGCGGCATGCCCGAATGGACGGATGTTCTTACACTATCCAGCATTGAACAGGTGTCCATCGCCAATAATCACTATATCGATTATGGCATGGCCGGACGAGACGCCACACGTGCAGCCCTTGATGTAGGCGGCGTAGCATACAGCGGTTTTGAAACGCTCCACATTTGGGAGCAGGATGGCTGGAAAATCGGATTTGCAGGTTGCAGAGAAACGGTCTACAAGCAAGATCCCAACGTTGTGAACCGTGATACTCGCCAGCTTAATGAAGCCGGATGTGACGTCATTATCTATTCGTGTCACTGGGGCAAGGAATACTCTCCGAAGCACTACGCCCTCCAAACGCAAATTGCAGCAGCGGCCGCAGCGGCAGGCGCAGATATCATCATCGGTGGTCATCCGCATGTGGTGCAGGGAATTGGCGCGGTTGGCAATGTCCCTGTCATCTACAGCCTTGGCAATCTCATGTTTGGCGGCACTATCGACATGAGCACCTTCGATGGCATGCTCTCTCAGCTTCGGCTGCGCTTTGATAAAAACGGCTATGTTGGCTGCGGTATCGAGCTGATTCCCGTGCTCACCAGCTCCAAAGCACACGAAGGAATCAACGACTACTGCCCTGTTATTGCCGAAGGAGAAGATCGTGAACGCATCCTTGAAAAGGTGCAGGCAGACACGTCTTTTCCTCTGATGGAGCAGATGTTTTTCTACAGAAACCCCACAAGCATGCAAACCATTGACAAATAAAGCAAATATGATCAAAATATTTTTCAGAACGCAAACCAACCACCCCTTTTACACGTCAGATAAGTGAGCATTAGCTCATCTGATAGCAGGCCTGCGAACAGAAACGATCAAAGGGGACAGATACAGTGGATGCATTGACATTTCAAACGGAAGTCAGGCGAATTGAGAAACTGATGTACCGTGTCGGCATGTCCTACCTTGGCAACAACGATGACGTTGCCGATGCCGTGCAGGATGCCCTTGCCAAGGCATGGGAAAAGCGCAATCATCTCAAGAAGCTGGAACAGTTCAAGCCCTGGATGATGCGCATTCTGACCAATCGCTGCATAGACATGCTCCGAAAACGCAAAAGAGTCAGCTTCTTCCCGCTTGAGGACGATACCGTGGTTGTTGATATGCCGTCGCAGTTATCGCCTGTGATGGAAGCAATCAGCCAGCTCAGGCCAGAATTGTGCCTTGTTGTTACACTCCATTATGTAGATGGATATTCGATCAGCGAAATTGCTGAATCGCTTGGCATTGCTTCCGGAACGGTCAAAACGCGATTGCATTCAGCAAGGAAACGTCTTTCGCACACACTGCTCGTGGAATGGGAGGGAGAACAATGAAAGAAGAAGCCTTTCGCCGCGAACTCAAAAAACTGACCCCTGATGTGCCGGAATCTTTCCACCAGAGCGTGGAGACTTTCCTGACACAGAAAGTCAATCAGGAGGTCTATATGAAAGCAACATCCAAGACCGAAAAGCGCCCCATGCCTTTCAGCGGACGCAGATCGCTGGTCTTTGCGCTTGTGGCCGTGCTGCTGTTGGGAACGGTTGCGATTGCTGCAACCCATTGGGGAATCTTTGATGTGCTTAGTCACATGCTTGGCGCACAGCCGCCTATGGCGGATACTGTGATGCAGTCCAATCTGCATCAGGAAACCGTAAACGGTGTAGAGATCACCATCAAAGAAGCCGGTTACGACGGCAGAACCCTGTTCCTGCAATACAGCTACCGCATTCCCGACGCAACCGAGCCTTTGGGCGAAACCATGCCGGAAACCGGCAGCCTGCGCTGGCTGGACAGCGAGGACTATCAGCCGCTCGATGATCGCAATGTGGGCTGGTGGATCGATCACTTCTGGGTCAACGGTCAGTGCATGGACATGGCTGCCAATTCCGGTTCGGAAGACCACGGCAGCGAGATTCCCGGCGAGATCGTTCGCACGGAATACTGGCGACTGGATAACATCGACGTTGCACTGGATGGCAAGGTGGAGATCGCAATGCCCATTGGCGAGCGTCAGCCGCTGGAAGAGTACAGCTTCATCCACCATCCTGAAAAGTACGATGCAGATCGTAACCTGATGAAGCCGGACAAGGGCCTTGTGACATTCACGTTCGACACGAAAGATACGCTGGATCATGTGGTTACCTTTACGCCCGAACAGGAAACCGTTACGCCCGATGTCACGCTGAAGGTGAAGGAAGCCGCCTTCACGCCGCTGATGACCTATATCACCCTGGAGATGCTGCCTAATGCCGAAAGTGTGGCCGCATACAAGGCTGAGCACGGCGATGGATTCTACGGTGAGGATGGTACTCTGCTTTGGGAGTACACGGGCGCTGATGTCTACGGCGGCTGGGTATCCTCCCTGCAGCTGGTAGACGGTAATGGAACCGTTCTATTCCCCGATCATTGGGGCAACAACGGTTACAGCGCTGAGTGGTCGGAGTTCACCTACCCCTACATGGATGCTCAGAACCTGCCCGAAGAATTGTGGCTGGCTCCTGTGGAGGATGGTGCAGCTGACATGACGTGTGCCGTTCGTGTCAAGTAAAAAGCATGGGAGGACACGTTCTGCGTCCTCCCATCATTTTTTCAAAAGCACAAACCTTTTCAGTCGCTTGAGCGTCTGATAGACAAAAGCAAGCTGAAAGGAGAAACAAGATGATGATTGTAAAACGGCTGCTTATACTGTTCATCACGCTGACCCTTTGTGCCGGATATGCAAATGCCGAGGAATATGTAACCCTTGCGCAATTGCGGGAACAGGCTGCAGCAGGTTGGAATGAAACCTATGAGGCTATGGGGCGCGAGGTTGTCGCTGATCCGGAGATGGGATGGTTTCCAGAGGCGGATACCTGTCCGCTGGTAAGCGTTGATCCCTATACGATTGATCCGGACGATGAGCGGGTTGACAAGTGGCGCGAACTTCCGCACAGCATCATTTACGATGATCTGCCTGACCGCATCGTGCTTGAAGTGCGCAACTACAAAAAGTTCGATCTGATACCGCTGGGGTCTTGGCGCGGAAAGTGGCTGTCAAGCTATGAGTCTTTCTACGACGGAGAGTTCCCTGATCGTGAAGCGGAAGACTGCGACATTGATTTCAAAACCTTTCTGGCGATGTTTGAATCGGAGTTGCTCGCATTCACTGGCCTGACCCTTGATGATGTCCATATTGAAGAGATTCAAGTGGTGAATCCATCCTATAAGGCAATCAAAGTCAACGGGGAATATGTACGCGGTGATAAGCTGCACGCTGCGGGAGGCTACTTCATTGCCGTACACCAGCTCGTTCATGGCATTCCTGTGCTCGGTGCGCGTGACGCTTATGACAAGGGCAGAATTCAGTTCGATTATAACATGCCCGACTACCGCTCCATGTGCATCTGGTCGGTTGCAAACCCCGTGGTCACGGAAGCGGATGTGCCTCTGCTTTCCTTCGACGGCTTTAAGGGAAAGCTGGAAGAACTGATCGACGCGGGCAAGCTGCGCGGCGTAGATGCCATGCGATTTGGTTACGGCACATGCAGGGATGGAGACGAATGGAAGCTCGTCCCTGTATGGATCGTGACCTGTGGTTACACCAACAATCCGAAAAGCGACAAGAATGTGATGGGTTATTACGACGAGAAGGAAGGCGGCTTCTTTTCACCGCAGGGATATGGCGATTACTACTTCAGCGCACAGACAGGTGAAATGCTCGAGCAGTATGCCATTAGTCCAGGCGAAGATGCGCTTCGTATGCCTGAAATCCTTACTTGGCCGGATGTTGAGTAAAATCGTATAAGGAGGAACGTTTGTATGAAGAAAGTGCTATGTATGCTGATGGTTATGATGCTTTGCGCAGGATGTGCCTGTGCAGAGGGCTATGTATCGGTTGTTGATTTGAGGCAGCAAGTGGAAGAAACGGACTGGGACAAGTGTGAAGTGATTCTTCCGGCTGTGGATGCCGTTCCTGTTTTCACGGTGCAGGCCGACGCTCTTGCGCAGGATAATCCGCTTGTTGTAACAGTCGGAACGTTCGATGAAAGCCAGAGCGGAAAGTTTGTGGTTTCCACACGTTACGGGAGAACGCCGCCGTATACCACGCTGCACAATGGTTTTGTACTGGAAGCGGCGCAAAAGGTGCTGAACAATGAATTGAACCGTCTGCTTGGGAAAAGCATTGAGGATTACGGTTTGATTTGGACAGAGATTGCCAAGTGGGGCAACATGGAAAGCTGGCTGCTCTATTATGGACAGAAGATCAATGGAGCAACCTGCTTCAATGCCGGTCTGACCATGGACATCCGCACCCGAAACTATCATCATCTCATCATTCCGCATTACGGAGTGAAGGAAACGGTTTATGATGATGTTCCTCTGGCAGCTTGGCCGGTGATCGAAGAAGCTGTTGAGAAGTATCTCAGCTCCCACAAACGTGGAACGCCTGAAACGCTGGAACTGGGCTATCTGATGCAGGAGAATGGCGAGGAAGACTTGCTTGTTCCTGTATGGCATTTGGGACTGACGATGCTCGGCGGATTTGAAGAGGTTTACTTCAGCGCACAGACCGGCGAGGAAGTGCAATGGAGAGGAAACAAATATATTCTTCCTGAGCCGTTTGGTTGGGATACAGCAAAATAGCAATCAAACTTGAGAGGACGTGAAAGCGTCCTCTTTTTTTGTACCCAAATTCCATCTATTGCACAAGGAATCCCGTTTCGCTGGAAGAATACAACAATATCAAACGTTCTATATACAGTTCTATACACGGGAAGGAGACTCCTGATGCGTAAATCTTTGCTCATAGCTAGCTGCTGCATTTTCTTATTCTCTTCTGCTTATGCTGACATTTATAACGAGCTTGATCCGGGGGTTGTCTCTGTCATTGCTCAAGAAACCATCCCCTTCAGATCAGAACCAGACTTTCAGGTCGAACCTCACCTGAACATTGGTCCGGGCGTTTCGCTTACACTGTTGTCCATAGAGAACAACTGGGCATATGTCGAGTTTGAACATACTGGTTACGGCGAAATGGTTAGAGGCTATGTACGTCCGGGTGCACTCATGAACGGCGATTACCTGTATTGGAATATGTGCCGGGTGGTCAATCCTGAAAGTAATCACAGGCTCAATCTTAGAAGCGAACCGTCTGCCAAATCGGCTTCGCTTGGAAAGTATTACACTGGTGTTTTTGTGGAGAACTACGAGCAGGAGAAAAACGGCTATCTTCGCGTGCAAGTAGGCAATAGAGTCGGTTATATGGACAAACAGTACCTTGTGCCTTATAACTCTACAGATATTTCTGAAATCCCGATGACAACCATTCAAAACGAGGGTGGCTCCGGTGGAAACCTGCGTAAATCTCCTTCATTGGACGGAAAACTGTATGCCCTGTATCCCAATGGGACGGAAGTCGCCGTACTGGGCGTAACGCCCAACGGATGGTGCCATGTGATGATCAACGGCGTTACCGGATTCATGATGGCAGACAAGCTGGCAGATTCTTTCTCATTTGACTCACTTGTCGATGAATAATCATCAGGAGGAATGACCATGAATCGAAAACTCACGTTGTTTATATGCGCTTCGTTTATCCTGCTGTTTTGCTTTCCATCAGCTTCCACAGCTGCTGAACGAAGAGAAGAAATCATTCGGTTTGACAATGATGCTCCCGCATCTATTCGTTTCATTTTAGATGAATCCGGCTATCAAAATGTATCCATTATCCATGGTGCTGCAATCATCCGCGAACATTATGATGAGCGCGGCATGCAGTTGGACTGGAGTATGGCTGCGCTCATCATAGAACAAAGTGGGCATCGACAGTTTCTTGGCATGCAATGGGTTATCGGAACGAAGAACGTAGTTATTGAAACAAATGATATGGTTGGTGTGGATTTAGACTCGATATTCATGGTCGAGCCCATCGTAGAGGGAGCTCCTCCTATTCGTGAGCGCTTTGGCATCCGCCAGATGGATGGATCTTCCTATGAAGTAATAGCTGCTTTTGGCAGCTCGTGGGATCTGTATCGTTACAATTCTGCCAATGGAGAAAGTATTCGCCTTCTTAATGGTATGTTTGACTTTGCTGGAGAACAGCATTATGCGCTTACAACTGGTTGGTTGAAAGATCCAACTGCCATTTTATCCTTTCCCAAATCGTACGCAGAAGCACGCGATAGAGCCGCTCAGTCTTGGAAAGGCGTACTTGAGGGCGGACACGCGCTTATTTGGGGTGCAAACCTGAGAACAGATTCCACATCATCTTCACGCAGTCTTGGAAAGTATACTGTCACACTTGCAGAAATCAAAGATCAAAAGCCGGGCAAAACGCATCCCTGGTATCACGTCAAGATCGGAGAAACAACAGGGTGGGTCAGCGGCGCTTATGTCTCTTTTTCGAGCGACAGAAAAGACTTCGCACAGCACGCTAGTCTTGGCGTTGAATATGCAACAACGCTCAAACCTACCACACTTTATCTTCATTTGAATTCTAACGAAGTGATCCAGCAGCTTTCACAGGATGTACAAATGCAAGTGCTTGCCTCTACCGAGGATGGATGGCTTCATGTGCTTGTTACTAACGGAGGACTGAACCTCCAGCTGGATGCAGAAGGCGTCTACGGTTATGTTAGATCCGAGGATGTCAAGTGGACAAAAAGGAGGGAAATCTAATGAAACGCTGGATGACAGTGCTTTGCCTCGCGCTGCTTCTGCCTGTGTGTGCCCTTGCAGAGGTCTGGACTGAAGACCAGTTCACATCAGATGGGCAGTTCAGCATGAGGTATTATCTGTTTCAGGACGAATGGCCCGCGCAGCTTGTGAAGCCAATGCAGGAATATGGCTATGAAGTTACCGACCTGCTTAGCGGCGCAGGTCTTGAAGAAACAGACTGCTTTTCAGCCTTGATGCTGGTTGAAACTCAAGGCTCAACGCAGCTGATCGGTGCTGCACAGGTAAATGGTCAAACGTGGCAAGTAACCAACTTTGATTCGCGTCTTTTGCGCAAAACAGTAGATTTGGGTATGGGAATTATTGAGTCGCCGGGTGGAACGGTTCCGGGCTTGGGTGTGAGCTATTGGAACCAAGAAAAACCTGAGTTTGATCTATTTCAGTTCAGCCCGAATAGACGTTGGGAGATGGTGGGATATCGCACGAATGATCTGATTATTTCCACAGCAGGAGAAAAGATGATCGTAATTGATACAGCAGGTCAGGAACAGATCTATGGTGCCAGTCCAACATTTTTGATGGAAAGTATGACTTCCATTGAAGAATATCCCTCAACAGAGGAAGCATGTATGCTCTTCAACCAAACTGTTGTTGATCATTCAATGCAGAGTCCATAATCTCCCACTAACAACTCGCTACTACAACAAGTATTGTATATTGAAAAGAGGAATGCACATGAAACAACGTTTTCTTTCACTCCTGATTCTCCTTATTGCACTAACGGGATCTGCTTGTGCCTCCGCACTCTATGATGATTATGAACCAACCCACATTCCTGCGACATCTATTCCGGCAGAAATTTCCCTTCCTGAATGGACTACGAACCCGTCCGACGAACAACTGAGTGCCTACGTGAAAGCGTTAGCTTCCTCGGATTTTATCAAGGCGGATCTTTCAAACGCCGAATGGAGTGTATCAGTTTGCGCAGGCGGCTATACAGTAAAGGCAACTGTCAACGGCTCCAATACATATGCCTTTGTGTTCCTGCCGGACGGCCAGCTGGTTGCGTACCAGAGCGGGGTGCCTAATCCGCCCGTTTCACAAATTTTAGAGCCGCCTCAAGGCTTTGGTGATGAAATCGCCATGTATGCGCTGGGCTTTTTGGATGAAGTGGCACCCTCTGTGCCAAACATCCTTGAAGCATTTTCGTCCGAAGCTGTGTTTGATCATGAAGGTATGATTGTCGGCAGCACTCAGGGAATTGCCTCACCTTCCGTTCCCGGTACGATGGATGTGGGGGCGCATTTTACCGTGGAGTTAGAACCTGCGCTGCGTCTTTCTTCCTACAGGCTGGAGCCTTGCGTTCTCCAATATCTGTGGGCGCAGAATACCTTCTCTCCTGCAATGGAGCCAGACTTTCAGATCACTCATGAATTTCCGCCTCAGAAGGAAGGAAAAGGAACGATCGTCCCTGAGCTGCTTTCGGCGGAGGAATTGTATCCGTCCGTGGTGAATTACCTCAAAACGAAGTACCAGGAAACGGACGAAAGCCTGCGCCGCTTCGATGTGGAGTGCGAGCTGATGGCCGAAGGCGAACCTTATTATTGGACTTTCCATCTGGTCACCTGCGAGTTTTACGGTGACGTGCTGGATGATTATCAAGTAAAGGTTGATGCGCTGACGGGCGAAATTCTGGATGGCGCTGCCTATGATGAAGGGAATGGATAAAATGAAAAAAGGATTCATTTCTCTGTTGCTGTGTATACTGCTCATCACCAGCATCGCAAGCCCTGCTGCTGCCAACAGCTGGGGACTGAAAGGCGATCTGCTGGACGCTGTTTCCGACGTAGACACATGGAATGACTATAATACGCTCGATAGTCAGGTGGGCGACGCCGCCGTGATGCACAGTCGCTATCATAATACGCTGATGCTCGTTGAGGATGGCAGACTGCGCACTTTCCCGACTTCCGTATATCAGCCGGATGACAAACGCGATGATGAGCTGATTTTGAATGGCGGCAAGAAGAATTTTGTGCTGAACTATGGCGATGACGAATGGTATTCCTTCAATAACCTCGGCAGTGGCTGGTATCTGGTCGGTACACTGACTGATACCAGCGGCTGCGTCGGCTATACGGAATCTCCTTCATCCACTATCACGCGAGGATACAATGCCAGCGATACCACCGGATCAGCCGTGATACCATATGGCATTCTGCTCAGAGACTTCAACATTCAGCTGTTTCCACGCACGGTACAGGAGATTCGCCACCTGAACCTGATGCACGCCGCACTGGATTCCGGTGCAGACATTCTGGGCTGGTGGGCGGACGATGAAGATGTGGGCCAGAAAAAGAGCAATGCAGGTAAGGGAACCACTCCTGTGTACTCCGCTCCTTTTGGCAAATCTGCATGGCGGGCTGCCAAGGGGAAGGCTTCTGTTGGCCTTTCAGGGGATTTGTGGGTGCTGCGTTACGTCACTAACGCTGATGGTGAACGTTATGCTTGCATCCGCTACGAGGTAAGTGAGCGTACCCAGCGCATTGGATATATTCCTGCGGAGGTGCTTGGCGAGGAAGCCCAGGGAGAACCCTCAGAGGACTTCATCCATGTACCGGTCTACGCTTCCAGAGAAACATATCTGACAGGTGATCCCCTCTGCTCGCAGTTTCCGCAGTTCAAGGTGCCTGCTGGCACACAGTTTGAATGTTTGGGCATGTTCAACCGTTGGTATGCCTATGTCGCCGCCGAAGTGAAAGATGGACGGTTTGTGGATGGCGGGGAGATCGTATGGGGCTTTGTGCCTCTGCGTGATCTGGCGCTGGATGCCGATACACACGGAAATATTCTGTGGGATGTGATGGCGGAGCTTGAAGGAAGCTGGGAGTTCTACGCCGGAGGCAATCAGGCGGAGGATATCCTGATCCTCAATGCAGATGGAACCTATACCGGCAAATGGGTGCAGGGTGATGAAATATATCCCGATAATCAAGGCTCATGGTTTGTAACTGAGTACAATCCGTTCTGGAACCTCTACTGGAATGATCCTCCCTATGAGATCACCCTTGTAGATGAAGATGGCACTGTCAACGTCAAGGGCCTCTCCATAGATGAGGAAGGCTTCTCGCTGACCTATTGGGAAGGTGGAGGAGGATATCGGAGAATGGAGGAGGAGATTCCTTCTGAGCCAGATATTAAAATTGTTGGGAGTTTGTCCGAAGCAGGCATTCCGTCAGAGGAAATGGCTGCTGACTTTTTCCCCGGATATACGTTTCACACCTATCAAACGTTCAATGACAATACAATCGCTTCTGCCACCTATTACAAGCTGGAAAACAACGTTCTATACATTCGCCGCGTCAGCTTTGGGAAAGAACAGGAGCCGCTGATTCAGGATTGTATGCCGCTTCCTCTTGATCCGGTGCTGTGCGAACAGCTCCTATTCGCTCCCTTTGACAGCCTGCTTTGCCTCGACGGGAGCAGCAGTCTGTTCCAAACCGAAAACGGAATTGATACTGTTCGAATTCCAATCGAGGATATAATTCTTCAGAGCGAGTTACATACAGATACTCTTGTTCTGTTGACCAAAGACGCTAATGATCAGAGACGGATTCAACTCGTTTCACAGAACGATCAAGGCCAATATGATATCCGTGTGACAGAAGTCTTGCCCGTGAGCACGTCCCTTGATATTCTTCATGCAGGTGAAGGCGAGATTTATGTGCAATGGGAGAGCGGAAAACGGCTGGCCGCATTTTCGCGTTCCGACGGTGGAAATTGGAAACTGACCGGGATTCAGAATGGGCACTATGATGATGACTTCTCTGTTGAATATTTCGGTGCATATTGCGCCAGTGAAAGCGGTTGGGGGCTCATTGATGGCGCAGTTTTCGGAAGCCTTGGAAATACTGATTTGATCGAAATTGATCTGAACACTCTTCCAAGAAACAAGGAAGAGCTTCGCAGCATGATGGATCGTACAGGATGGGCTGCTGTATACAGTCATGATGGGGAAGAACGAGCAGTCCTGTATTGTGCACCAGAAAGCAACGCTGAAGCTTATGCTGAGTTCTATAACGGCACGCCTGTACAGATCAAAGAGCAGAGTCATGAATGGAGCCATGTATTGATTGGTACAGACGGGCATGTGCAGGGATGGATGCAGAACAAATACTTGGTCACAGGCTTATCAGCAGACACAGTAAGCTGCAAATTCCCACAATTGTATATTGGTGATGACTACGCGGAATGCAACATCTATACCTCAGTAGCATTAACAGAAGAGAGTAGTTTGAAGCCATGGGGTTGGCTGGTGGGTGTCAGCGGTAATGACTTGTTTGTTCTTCTATACCCTGACGGACAAACAGGTTATGCGCCACAGGAATGGTTTTGGGAAGGCAACGGTTAAAGGAGGTATCCAAATATGAAAATCACAATATGTATTTTGTTACTTGTTTCCCTCTTGCTACCAGTCGCTGGTATGGCATCGGGTGACCAGACGGACGAAATGTTTTTGGAGTACAGCTACCAGTTGTTTGGAGAAAACGGGAATTATCACGAATGGTCGCTTGATGCCAAGCTGCGTTGGCTAAACGCGCTCTCGACCGTCTCAGAAAACGAACACGCAATTGCAATCCGAACACTGATCCAGCAAGCAAACGAAACAGAGATAGATGCCTATCTTGCAAATCGTTATGGCGTGGAAGGCCATCCTGAGGTTATCAGCGTTCATTATGTTCTGGAAGAAGCGTGGGGCAGCTCTTACTTTTGGACAATCGAGCAGCGTGCCCAGCAAACCATTTGGATCGAAACCTACATGCCAAACGAGATGTGGGATGTTTACCACCATGTGATCCCAACATCAAATGTCATATCTCCAGAAGAAGCAACGCAGATTGCAACGGAAACAGTGGTTAGTGCTGACATCATTGATCCTAATGTAGCGATTGATTTCGCTGTGCAGTACGGCGTTCCTAGAACAGCGCTTGCAGATATGCCTTGTCATTATGTGATAGATTTCTATGAAACGCGCATCGTTGATGGAGAAGAAAGCAAGATTCCCGTATTCTCATGCTTCGTAACCAAAGAAGGCGAAGTGATGGATTCCAGCTATGACCGCGCCCTCTCATTTTCTGAAGTGAAGCCATCCCATTTTCCGCAGCTTCCCTATGAACCCTTTAGTGCGTGGTCATTGGAGGAAAAGGCTGATTTCTCCGAAACTTACTATGAAGGCATGAAGGAATATATGGCTGTGTATCCTAACTATCGCGGCGTGTATTACTATGCCACGCGATATCGGTACGGCCTTCCCGATGAAAACAGCATCTCACAAGAAAAGGCTGAACAGCTTGCAAGAGAAGCCGCTTTAACGGTTGGGGCGAATGAAAACGAACTGTCCCGTGCAGGAGCCAGAGTTTATTATGACATTACCAACGCAGAGCAGCCCGTATGGAAGGTATATCTGTCCACCTTGTTTTCGCAAAGCACAACATATGGCGATGCCATAGGCTACTTCGTGATTCTGAATGCAAATACAGGTGATGTCGTTGATGCATATCAACACGAGTCAGGAATGCAGCTTGAATTATTCTACTAGTGCTTTCTTGTTGAGTCGCATAAACATATCAACGGAGGTTTCACAGCAATGATGAGAAAAGCGTTCAGTCTCATAACAGCGCTCTTTATACTGACATGTCCACTCTTTGCTCACGCTACCGTTTGGTTTGGGGAAGAAAATGGGCATACGCTGCACAGAGATCCTTTCTGCAAAAGTCGTTGGCTGAGCACTCCCAATCCTTTTGCTTGTGTTTTCGATTACGAAAATGCACAAGCAGTATATAACAGTGGCGAATGGCTTGTCTGCTCAGATTGCTATATAGATTTCTTCATTGATTCAGACGAAAGCATTCCGGAAAGTTTTAGTGACATCTGGAACGCCTCTCTGGAGGAAAGAGCCTTGATGCTTCCTGGAGTGTGGACACTGCCAACAGAACAGGCCATTTCGCCTGAAGAAGCTTATCAAGCGGCAAAGGAAGGTGCTGCAGCAAATCCTGAGCTTTCGCGTTATCTGAATGCAGATGCCTTGTGTACGGTATCTGTCTTTCACTATGATGCAGCAGGCACGCATGCTATGGAACAGCGTGAAACATACAAAGCGCTTGTGACCACTCCGCTTCGGGAGCCCATCGGTGTTGTTCTGATCGATGCGCTTTCAGGTGAAGTATATGGAGTAAAAGTTGTACCTTATGATGACTTCAAGAATCTCTACAACAAGTAAATGAAAAAGCTGAGAACCCTTTGGTTTTCTCAGCTTTTTAGGAAGGAAACCAGCCAGAGGCTCACCTGGTACCAGCTCCATCACCGACCAACAATGCAATACCAACCCTGCGGCCATTTAGTATCACCTTGGTACCGGATGGCCGCTTTTTTGATACCAGAAAGGATAACGAATATGACCGACACTCACAGAAGAAATCGAAGAGCTGCGTTCCGAAAAAGAAAACCTTCTGCTGGATCTCGGCTGTGCGGATGACGCTGGTGTCAAGGCGGTACAGATCGAAATCACCGCCATGGAGGCCAGCTTGCACAAGCTGGATGAGCAGAAGGAACAGTATTCGGCTGAGCTGGATGAACCCCTTCAGCAGTACAAGCAGCTGCAGAGTCAGGCAGAAGCAGAAGACCAGCAAAAGATACGCACCGATGCCGCTGCGGCAGCCTCTGCAAGATTGCAGCAGGTATATGGGAAGCTCTACAATGCACAGATGGCACGGGAAAACCAGCAGAATGTTGCTGCATAGCTCGGAGAATCAACGCAGCATGCATCCATTCGGGAGTTTCTCCATCGTGCTGAAAAGAAAACGCATTCTGCCCCAAAGCACTCTAAAGATACACCCGAACGATAAAACAATAACCCGCCACTTTTTCGAGTTTCGCACTCCGTCACTGTCAGGGCTGCAAGCAGCCCAGATGACTGTTCCTCCGTGCAAGGAAGCGATTTTGCAAGCAAAATCGCACGAAGACCACCGTGCAGGGGCTTCGCCCCGCAGCTCGTCAAAAACTCGCCTTTGGCGACTTTCTTGACAGTCAGCAACACTTACACAGATGTTTTGCTTTCACTCATATTCAGCCTTCTCCTTCGAGATAAGTCAAGAGCTGCTGGATATTCTTCTTGCCAAAGGTGACCTGCTCGTTATTCACGACCAGACAGGGCACGCTCATAACCTGATAACGATTCTTCAACTGTTCGAAATGTGCAAGATCATACACTTCCGCAGTCACATTGGGATTGAGGGCTGCGATGTGCTGTGCTGCCACAACCAGGTCAGGACACATAGTGCAGGAAAGGGACACCAGCACCTTCATCTCCACCGGTTTGTTCAGTGCGGCAATGGCCTGGCGTGTATCTTCATCCAACGTTTGACCGGGCCCTGCTGCATTATACAGTCCCAGCACAAAGGAAGTGAACTCATGCCCGCCGGGAACAGCGTGGAAGGCCAAACCAGTCCACGTGCCATCCTGCTGACAGACGCGCACGCAGGGGGTATCCTGCGAGGAGGCGGAGCGTTCGGCCACCTGTACTGTCAGTTTGTCCGTCATGCTGGCCAGCTCTGTCATGAAGTGCTCCAGCTCTGTGGATACGGAGCGTTCGTCAAGATACAGCACCAGTTGCAGCGGGTGTGCCATACGGCTGAACACCGTATCCAGCTGCTGGCGCATTTCAGGGGTGAACAGGCCGCCGTCGGAGGTTGTGTTTGCCGTCGGTGCGGAAGGCTGCTCCTTGTCTGCGCGGGCTGGCTGTTGAGGCTGCAAGCCGGTCTTCCGCTGCATGGCAGCGGCATATTTTTCCAGCTCAGTGGCGGCCAGAGCGCCATCACCGGTAGCCGTGACCACCTGACGCAGCGGCTTGATGCACACGTCGCCAGCCGCGTAGACACCTTCTGCGCTTGTTTTCAGCGAGCCGTCGGTCAGGATATAGCCCTTTGCGTCCAGCTCCACAAGGCCCTTCACCAATCCGCTGGCCGGTTCATACCCGGCAAAAACGAACACACCGAAGGATTCTCCGTTTTCGCTGCGATATTCCGTTTCTTCATTCGTCCTGGTGTTGCGCCAGCGTGCATAGGTCAGCCCTTTTTCTCCGGCAACCTCCAGTAGCTCTGTGTTGGGCAGGATGGAAATCTTCTCGTGGCTGCGGGCAGGTTCGGCGGCTGCCTTGGCGCAGGTGAAGTCCTCCGTGATCATCAGGATGGTTACATGGCGGGCGAATTTGGTCAGGAAGACGCTCTCTTCCGCCGCCGCAAAGCCGCCGCCCACCACAAAGACCTCCTTGCCGGTGAAGAACTCGCCGTCGCAGGTGGCACAGTAGGCAACGCCGCGGCCCTTGTGCTCGGCTTCCCCCTTGAAGCCCACCATTCGTGGATGAGCGCCGGTGGCCAGCAGCACGCCAAAGCATTGATAATCGCCGCGCCCGGTGTGGACGGTCTTGATGTCGCCTGTCAGGTCAAGGCCGGTCGCCTCTGTCAGCAGGAATTCGGCGCCGAAGGCTTCCGCCTGCTGCTGCATGGTGTCCGTCAGCGCCTTGCCGCTGGTTTTGCCGATGCCGGGGTAGTTCACCACCTCGTGGGTGATGGTGATCTGCCCGCCGAACTGCTCCTTCTCCAGCACCAGCACCCGGTAGCGTGCCCGGGCCAGATAGATGGCGGCGGTGAGCCCCGCAGGCCCGCCGCCGATGATGATCACGTCATAGAGGTTTTTCGTATCGGTCATCACAGCTGTCCCACCAGATCCAAACTGGGTTTCAGGGTTTCCGCACCGGGTGTCCAGTTGGCGGGGCAAACCTGATCGCCATGGGCGTGAACAAATTGGCAGGCCTGCACCTTGCGGAAAAGCTCCTCTGCGTTGCGGCCCACATTGCCTGCCGTCACCTCATAACCTACGATCTTACCCTCGGGGTTGATGATGAACGTGCCGCGCTCCGCCAAACCGTCGGATTCGATCAGCACCTGGAAATCCCGGGACAGGGCATGGGTGGGGTCTGCCAGCATGGGGTAGTTGATCTTGCGGATGCGCTCGGACGCATCGTGCCAGGCCTTGTGAACGAAATGGGTATCGGTGGAGACCGCGTAGACCTCGCAGCCTACATTGCGGAACTGATCGTACTTGTTCGCCAGATCCTCCAGCTCCGTCGGGCAGACGAAGGTGAAGTCCGCCGGATAGAAGAAGAATACGCTCCACTTGCCGAGGATATCCTCTTTGGAAACAAACTTAAAGTCGTTGGCGTGGTAGGCATAGACCTTGAAATCGGACACTTCCTTATTGATCAGAGACATACTGTTACCTCCTCTTCGGCCATCACCGGGCGTAAAGCCCGGCGCTGGCTACACTTCGGTTAATGCTTACATTAACCTCGTTAGTCGGGCGTTGCCCGACCTCCTCATTGTTTCCACAGATCGTGCTGGTTGCAGAACGCATAGATATCTCGCACCTCATCGCCCTTGCACAGGGCGAATTTGGCCCTGGGCTTGTCCGTGGGTTTCAGGTGAGCATACTGGATGACGTGCTCGCCCTCCAGGCACACCCACTCGATGTAATGCTCCTCCGTCATGGGGTGTTCCACGGAACCTACCGTCACATGTACCGTATCGCCTTCTCGGGTATATACGGGAATATGCTTTTCGCCGGAGGCTTCTGTTGTGCCAGGCTCAAGACGTTGCATCTTCTCGCCGCAGCACTGCACCGGTACACCGGCATCGTGGATCATGGCCATGATATTGCCGCAATGCTTACAGGTATAGAATTTCTGTTTCATGCGAATCCCTCCCTCGTATTCAGTATGTCCGCAAGGGTGTAAATAATGCACTGAAATCCGGGCATCATAGCGATGAAACGCTGCAAGGAGTGTTCATGATGAAGCAAAGCAACTCGTACTTGAAAGGCTTTATCCCCTATGCGCTGGCAGCCTTTATGATCAGCCTTGTTGGCGGATTCTCCGCCGTGCTGGGACCTGCCTTTGTGCAGGATATGGGGATCGCCTACAACAATACCACCTGGACGGCACTGGCCCAGGCCATGTCCACCGCAGCCTTTGCGCCGATCCTTGGCAAGCTGGGCGATGTGCTGGGCCGCCGCGTCACGCTGCTGACGGGCATCATCGTTTATACGCTGGGCAATGCGCTGGCGGCCCTTGCGCCGTCGCTGCCGGTGATGCTGATTGCCCGGTTCATCGTGGGCGTGGGCAGTGCAGCCGTGGCGCCGGTGGTGCTGTCCTACATCGTGACGGATTTTCCGCCCCATCGGGTCGCCAAGGGATTTTCACTGTACATGCTTATCTCCAGCGTATCGGTAATCTTCGGCCCTGCGCTGAGCGGGTTGATCATCAGCACCTGGGGCTGGCGGGCGATGGTCTGGGTGTGCGTGGCGATCTGTGTGGCGGTGTTCATCCCCTGTGCGCTGCTCAAGGATGAAAACGCACCACCCCGCAGGCCGTTTCAGCATTTCGATGGCCTGGGCGCTGTGATGGTGCTGATTTTCTTCAGCTTAGTGCTGTGTATCCCTTCCTTCGGGCAGAACTTCGGCTGGGGTTCTCCGGCGTTCCTTAGCGTGCTGAGCGCTGCTATCGTCGCCCTCATTGCCCTCATGCTGGTGGAACGCCGTGCCGTGCAGCCTATCCTGCCCGGCAGCTTCATGGCGCGACGGGCCTTTGTCCTGAGCATCCTGGCACTGACGCTGACACAGGGGCTGATGCAGGCCAACATGACCAACACCATCGTGTTTGTGAACTACACACAACCGGGCAACGACGTGATCTCTGCCTACGCCATTTCAGTGATGTACCTGGGTATGTCTCTGGGAGCGGTGCTGCTGGGGCCGCTGGCAGACAGATTCGAGCCCCGCACAGTCCTGACCGGTTCGCTGCTTTTGACGGGGATCAGCTGTGCGCTGCTGCTTCTGTTTACGGCTGACGCCTCCGTCCTGCTGCTGATGACAGCCCTGGGGCTGCTGGGCTTCGGTCTTGGCGGCAACGGCACGATCTTCATGAAGGTGGCCCTGAGCGGACTTCCAGGCGACAAAGCGGGGGCAGCCACCGGCACTTACGGGCTGTTCCGTGACCTGGCAGCCCCCTTTGGTGTAGCGGTGCTGGTGCCCTTGTTCACCAACAGCATCACGGGCTATACAGCGCAAGGCGTCACAGCAGCGGACGCTGCCGTTCGTGCCATCCGCACGCTGGGCGTCATTGAAATCATTTGCGTGGCAGCAGGGATTCTGGTGGTGCTGATGCTGCCCCGTATCCATTATGAAAGGAGAAATCATCATGCGGCTGAAAAATAAAGTGATCCTGGTTACTGCCTCCACAAGAGGCATCGGTCTGGCCATCGTGAAGGCCTGCGCAAAAGAGGGCGGCATCGTTTATATGGCAGCCCGCGACCTTGCACGAGCCCAGAAGGAAGCAGACAAGCTCAATGCCGAAGGCGGCCGGGTATACTGCGTCTACAACGATGCCACCAAACCGGAAACCTTCGTTTCCATGGCGGAAGAAACGGTGCAGCAGGCCGGACGTATTGACGTGCTGGTAAACAACTTCGGCACCTCCAATCCTGGAAAGGATCTTGATTTCGCCCACACCGACCCAGAGGTATTCATGAACACCGTGCAGCTCAACCTGCGCAGCGTGTTCATGGCCAGTCAGGCCGCTGCAAAGCACATGGCAGCACAGGGCGGCAGCATCATCAACATCAGTTCCGTAGGCGGCGCAGTGCCTGATATCTCACAGATTGCTTATGGCACCAGCAAGGCAGCGATCAACTACCTCACCAAGCTGATTGCGGTGCATGAGGCCAAACATCACATCCGCTGCAACGCAGTCCTGCCCGGCATGACGGCCACCGAGGCAGTCACCCACCACCTGAGCGATGATTTCCGTGCCCTCTTCCTCCGACACATCCCGCTGGGCAGGATCGGCCTGCCGGAAGAGATCGCCGCCGCAGTCGTCTACTTCGCCAGTGACGAATCTGCCTACACCACCGGACAAATTCTCAGCATATCAGGCGGGTTTGGTTTGGCAACGCCGCTATATGGGGAGTTGTCAGGAAAAGAGCAGAGAAGATAATTGAATATCGTATAAGCCGCTGACAGCAACATTGTCAGCGGCTTTTAATCAACTGATGATTTTCCCCCTTATGAAATCTTTATGCCGTTCATCACGCCCTAACACCATCTTAAAGCAGCAACAGGTATACTGGACATGATAAGAAGGCAAGGAGAATCGTCATGAGCAAAACGATTCCTATGAGTCGGCGGATCACGCCTTTTCAGCTGATTATTATGGGCTTTGCCGGGGTGATTCTGCTGGGTTCGCTGGTGCTGATGCTGCCCCTGTCCTCCCGCAGCGGAACGGTCATACCCTTTGGCGATGCGCTGTTCACCGCCACATCAGCCGTATGCGTCACTGGCCTGGTGGTACAGGATACAGCCAGCTACTGGTCGGGGTTTGGGCAGGCGGTGATCCTTCTGCTCATCCAGATCGGCGGATTGGGCGTGATCACGGTGGCAGCGTCCTTTGCGCTGCTGTCCGGCAGAAAAATCTCTCTCATGCAGCGCAGCGCCATGCAGGAGGCCATCGCGGCTCCGCAGATGGGCGGCATCGTCCGGCTGACAGGATTCATCCTGCGGATGACGCTGACCATCGAGGGCATCGGCGCACTGGTGATGCTGCCCGTCTTCTGCCATGATTATGGTGCAAGGGGCGTGTGGATGGCGGTGTTTCATTCCATCTCCGCCTTCTGCAACGCAGGCTTTGATCTGATGGGGACACAGGAAGCTCCCTATGTATCCCTGATGGGCTACGCCAGCCATCCGGTCATCAATGTGACCATCATGCTGCTGATCGTCATCGGCGGCATCGGCTTCCTGACCTGGGATGACGTGCGGACCAACGGCATCCACCTGCGGCGCTACCGGATGCAAAGCAAGGTCATCCTGGTGATGACGACGCTGCTGATCCTGTTCCCGGCGCTGTATTTCTTCTTTGGCGAATTTACCGCACTGCCTCTGGGCGGCAGGCTGGCAGCATCGCTGTTTCAGGCTGTCACGCCGCGGACGGCAGGCTTCAACACCGTTGATCTCTCACGGATGACTGGCGCAGGACAAACGGTCATCATCGTGCTGATGCTCATCGGCGGTTCTCCCGGCTCCACGGCAGGCGGCATGAAGACCACGACCATTGCCGTGCTCTTTGCCAATGCAATGGCGGTATTCGGTCGCCGGGAAGCGCCGCACTTCTTCGGCAGAAGGCTGGAGGACAACGCCATCCGCAGCGCCGCCACCATCCTGATGATGTACCTGTGCCTCTTCCTTGCGGGCGGGTGGATCATCAGCCTTGCAGAGGGTTTGCCCATGGGCGCATGCCTGTTTGAGGCCGCCTCCGCCATCGGTACAGTTGGCTTATCCCTGGGCCTTACGCCGGGGCTGGGTACAGTATCGCGGATTGTGCTGATCCTGCTGATGTTTCTGGGACGTGTCGGCGGGTTGACGCTGATCTATGCTGCGCTTTCCACCACCAAAAAGCGGCCCTCCAAGCTGCCGCAGGACAAAATCACAGTCGGATAAAGGAGAAATGAAAGATGAAAAGCATTCTGCTCATCGGTATCGGTCGCTTCGGCAAGCACATCGCCATGGATCTGCACAAGCTGAACCATCAGGTCATGGTAGTGGATGACAACGAAGAGCGCATCAACGAATTGCTGCCCTATGTCACCAATGCACAGATCGGCGACAGCACCAACCGGGATTTTCTGGAGTCGCTGGGTGTGCGCAACTTTGATGTGTGCTTTGTAGCCATCGGCAAGGATTTTCAAAGCTCGCTGGAAACCACCAGCACCCTCAAAGAGCTGGGTGCAAAGCTGGTGGTATCCCGGGCAGCCAGTGCGGTACATGCCAAGTTCCTGCTGCGCAACGGTGCAGACGAAGTGATCTATCCGGAAAAGCAGGTGGCCAAGTGGGCGGCGATTCGCTACAGCGCCGATCACATTCTGGACTACATCGAACTGGACGAATCCCATGCCATCTTTGAAGTGTCTGTGCCCAAAGCATGGGTGGGCAAGAGCATCCTTCAGCTGGATGTGCGCAGGAAATACAGCATCAACATCATGGGCATCAAGCAGGGCGGACGGATGAATGTGTCCATTTCGCCGGATACCGTGCTGACGGAGGACATCACGCTGATGGTACTGGGAGAATACAAAGCCTTGCAGAAATGTTTCCACATCTGACAAGCGACCTGAAAATTCATCGTGGAGGTGGGTCGTGTGAATGAATTTCTGATCGTATTGATCGTGCTGGCTGTCTTCGTTGGCGGCTACTATGTCATGGGTGGAATCGACCGCTTCCTTGCTCGCAGCCTCAACAACGAGCCGCCTGAATATCAGCAACGGCCCCCCTGCAGCATGATGCTTACTGACAGCTTGAGCGATGAGGAACTGATCCACTCCATCCGTCATTTTGCTGCCCAGCATAAGCAGACTGTCATCATCCTGCGGGAGTCGCTGCCTGACGATGGTGGAAATGTCGGCTGATTTATGTTATAATTAAGCATTCCGGTGATAGGGAGGGCTGTGGATATGGCGCATCAAAACAGGAATTGCGTACAGGAGCACACGCTGGTATGCCTGTCCGCTTCTCCCTCCAATGCAAAGATTATCCAGACTGCCGCCAGGATGGCCTCCGCCTTTGGCGGCAGCTTTACGGCGCTGTATGTGCAGACGCCCGCCTTTGAGAAAATGGAGGAGGCTGACCGCAACCGTCTGGAGCAGAATATCCGCCTTGCCAAACAGCTGGGTGCTGATACCACCACCATCTTCGGTGAAGATGTATCCCAGCAGATTGCCGAATTCGCCCGTATCTCCGGGGTGACGAAGATCGTCATCGGACGGAGCAACACCGGGCGCAGGCATTTCTGGGCCAAGCCCACGCTGACGGAAAAGCTGATCGAGATCGCCCCGAACCTGGATATCCACATCATCCCAGATGGCACCATCCGCGTGCCTTACCGCGCCCCAACCTCCAATGTGCTGAAAAGCCTGATTCCGCATCCCCGTGACCTGCTGATTACCCTGCTGCTGCTCATCGCCGCAACGCTGGTGGGCCTGAGCTTCTATTCCTTCGGCTTCACCGAGGCGAATATCATCACCGTGTATATCCTCTGTGTGCTGCTGACCTCCCTGTTTACCAAGGGCTACGCCTGCAGCGCCATCAGTGCGGTGATGGTCGTGGTGCTGTTCAACTATTTTCATACCGAGCCCCGCTTTACCCTGCACGCCTATGGCGCAGGCTATCCCGTCACCTTCGGCGTGATGCTCATTGCTTCCATCATCACCGGCACGCTGGCTTCCAAGCTGAAGGATCACGCGAAGATCTCCGCCCAGGCGGCCTATCGCACCAAGGTGCTGTTTGATACCAATCAGCTGCTACAAAAGGCCCAAGACGACAGCGACATCCTGCACATCACCGCCAGCCAGCTGGTGAAGCTGCTGGACCGGGATGTGGTGGTCTATCCCGAACAGCATGGCGAATTGGCGCAGGGCTATCTCTTTCCCACATCCGACCAGCAGCCGGAGCTGTTCACCACCCGTGAAAGGGAAGCCGCACTGTGGGTCTATCGCAATGGCCATCGGGGCGGCGCGGCCACCCGCATGTTCAGCGATGCAAAATGCCTGTACCTGGCCATCCGTATCAACAGCAAGGTCTATGGCGTGGTGGGCATCCATTTGCAGGGAAAGCCGCTGGATGACTTTGAAAACAGCGTGCTGCTCTCCATATTGGGCGAATGCGCGCTGGCCATCGACAACAGCCGCAACGCCAAAGAGAAGGAGCTGGCCGCAGTCCTGGCCAAGAACGAACAGCTCCGCGCCAATCTGCTCCGTGCCATCTCTCACGACCTGCGCACCCCGCTGACCTCCATTTCCGGTAATGCCAGCAATCTGCTCAGCAATTACGAGCTGCTGGACGAGGCCGCACGGCGCAGCATCTTTGCGGATATCTTCGACGATTCCCAGTGGCTGATCAGCCTGGTGGAGAATCTGCTGTCCATCACCCGGCTGGAGGAAGGACGGATGCAGTTCAACATGTCGCCCCAGCTGATGGACGAGGTGATCACGGAAGCCATGAACCACATCAGCCGCAAGCGGGAGGAGCATGTCATCCGCGTCGTCTGCGACGATGAGCTGCTGCTGGCCCGCATGGACGCCCGGCTGATCATGCAGGTCATCATCAATCTGGTGGACAATGCCATCAAGTACACGCCTGCGGGTTCGGAAATCAGCATTTCAGCAGGCAAGGCAGAGGGCTTCGTGACCGTCTCCGTGGCGGACAACGGGCCCGGCATCCCCGACGCCGAAAAGGCCCATGTATTTGAAATGTTCTATACCGGCAGGCATCAAGTGGCGGACAGCCGCCGCAGCCTCGGTCTGGGGCTGGCGCTGTGCAAGTCCATCATCAATGCCCACGGTGGCGAGTTCACCCTGAGCGAGAACTGCCCGCACGGCTGCATCTTTGCCTTTACGATCCCCTCCGAAGAGGTGAATATCAATGAATAAGCTGCAAATTCTTGTGGTGGAGGACGATGCGCCGGTGCGCAACCTCATCACCACGACCCTGAAGGCCCATGAATACAAGCATATCGTCGCTGCCAACGGAGACGAGGCCATCCTCCAGGCATCCACCTGCAACCCGGATATCGTTCTGCTGGATCTGGGCCTGCCGGACATGGACGGTGTGGAGGTCATCCGGCGCATCCGCACCTGGTCTAATATGCCCATCATCGTCATCAGTGCCCGCAGTGAGGACAGTGACAAGATCGAGGCGCTGGACAACGGCGCGGACGACTACCTGACCAAGCCCTTCTCTGTGGAGGAACTGCTGGCGCGTATCCGCGTGACGGCCCGGCGCCTGGCAATGATGCAATCTTCGCAGACGACAACGTCCTCCGTGTTCATCAACGGCCAGCTGAAGGTGGATTTCGCTGCCGGCTGTGTCTTCTTGGGCGACAATGAGCTGCACCTGACCCCCATCGAGTATAAGCTCCTGTGCCTGATGGCGCAGAATGTGGGCAAGGTGCTTACCCACACTTACATTACCCAGAAGGTCTGGGGCAGCAGCTGGGAGAATGACCTGGCCTCGTTGCGGGTATTCATGGCCTCCCTGCGCAAAAAGCTCGAAAACGCACCGGATTCCCCGCAATACATCCAAACGCATATTGGCGTGGGGTATCGGATGATGCGGGTGGAATGAATCGATACAGAAGGAGGGTGACATCCATTGAATTACAGGGAATACGGCTGTGCCGATCATGAGACAATCATCCTCCTGCACGGCGGCGGCCTGTCGTGGTGGAGCTATCGGGAAGTGGCAGAGAAGCTTTCGTCAGATTACCATGTAATCCTGCCAATTCTGGATGGTCATACGGGGAGCGACGCAGATTTTTCATCCATCGAGGATAATGCGGCAAGGCTCATTGCCTTCATTGATGAACGCTTTGGCGGATCGGTCCTGTTCATCGGCGGATTGTCCCTGGGAGGACAGATTCTGCTTGAGATGCTCGCTCAGCGGCATGATGTATGCCGCCACGCATTGATAGAAAGTGCTCTGGCGCGTCCTTCAAGGTTCACGCATGCCATGATCAGGCCTGCCTTTGGCAGCTGCCATGGACTGATCCAGCACAAATGGTTTTCCCGCCTCCAGTTCCGTTCCCTGAGAATCAAGCCGGAGCTGTTTGAGGAGTATTACAGGGATACCTGCGGCATATCAAAGCAAAACATGATTGCGTTTTTAGAAGCAAATGCTTTGTATGCGATCAAGTCTTCTGTTGCAGACTGTTGTGCAAAAGCATCCGTTTTTGTGGGAGAAAAGGAAAATGGCGCAATGCAAAAATCTGCAAGGAGCATTCACAAAGCACTGCCTGGAAGCCACATGCAGATTCTTCCCGGAATGTATCATGGTGAGTTTTCGATCAACCATGCGGATGATTATGTGAATACAGTGAAGAAGATCATTGCAAACAGATCGTGCTAACTTTAATTAATAAGCTGAAAATCGCAATCGTTCATTGCTTTATTGACAATGATCGATTGCGATTTGACTATATCTTTTCAAGAAAAAAGATAAATTCACCCTTGACAAATCACATCCCAGCTATCGCATATTATGCATAAGTTTGATTTTATCTTTCTTTTCGGCAGGAAAGTGGACAGAATAAGTGTATTAAATCGTATATATTATTACGGTACGTAAATACAGGTAACTACACATAATGATTCAATTGCACGAAGGAGAATCTCCATGAAGAAATCCATCCTCATACTGTTTGCCGCCAGTCTGCTGCTTATGATAGTCCCACATGTTCAGGCTCAAAGTGAATTTCCGCAGGAAATGTGGGAGCTGTATATTGACTCTCATGATACAGCAGAGTTTGCAGACTGTTTCTTCTTCGATATGCCGGATGGTTCGGATCTATCTGCTATTATCTCACCTTGGGGCTTCATGGATTTTTATCGCTGTGCAGATGGAGAATGGCAAAGTGAAGCTCAAGTTTCACCCGTGGATGGAACATGGCAGATTGCCTTCGTGCGCCATGATCCGTTCACGCCGCGCGCAGATGGCTCGCATTATCCCAATGAGCTTGGGTTTGATTTGGTGTGCGAAAAGACAGGAAGACAGATTTCTTACCACTTCAATGGTGCGGAATTTGTGATCTGCGGCTGGAAGAATCCAAACGAGTATCATGGCGAAGCCATTTTGAGTGGAACAATGATCGCATTCTACCCGGTTGGCAAGTCCACCGCGGAGTTTACAGCTACGTTGGGTGCAGGCTTTGATTCTATCATGACAGATTTTGATGACCTGCCATTCACGCCAGATACAGCAAAGCAAAAGACAGCTATCACAGAAGAGACAATCAGGGATCTGTATCCGGGTTACACACTCTTCTCTTGCTCCTTCGATAGCTACAAAACAGAGGCGTGGGCGCAATATTACAAAATTGAGGACAGCAGACTCTATGTGATTCGGGCTGAATTTAACAGCGCCGAAGAAACGCCATATGCTTATGAATGCATGCCTCTTCCTTTGTCGCAGAGCTTCATTGACCGTCTGCAAACAGAAGATATATCCGAAATGCTTGATCTTAGAGCATCATCAGATATCTTCCTGACGGATGGCGTGCTGAACACGATGGTGATTCCTGTTCGTGGGAAGATTATCAACAGCCATTTGCAGGATCAATCGCTGATTCTTATCACGGATGACAATAACAAGCGATATCTGCATATCATCGAAGAAGATGATTGGACGTATTCTGTGCAAACTGCCAAGCAACTTCCTGATGGTACATATCTGGATATCTTTCATACTGGCAATGGCGGTGTTCAGCTTGAGTGGCAAGACAAGAATGGGCGTTATCACACAGCTGGCTATGCCCGCAGAGCCGATGGCATATGGCAGCTCAGCTGGACAATGAACAGTGGTGAAAACACCGAGGATTTTGCCTTTGTTTATTGTGGCGTTGAATGGGAGCACAACGGTGGAAGCTCAAACGACATCTATTTCGGAAGCATGCCTAATCTTTCTCTGATGGAAGCTGACATAGAGAAGTTGCCGCGCAACAGGGCGGAATTGATGAACTTTGTTGACCGCAGCGACTGGGCTGTTGTCAACAACCCGAATCCTGCTGATAGATTGCACCTTCGTACTGAACCGAAGCGTGATGCAAAATCTCTGGGCAAATTCTACAACCGTACACCTGTTAAAGTGCTGCAGCAGAAGGGCGACTGGTGCAAGGTACAGATCGGAGCGGATGGATATCTGACTGGCTGGATGATGAAAAAGTATCTCGCCTTTGGAGATCAGATGGATGCAGTGGATTGTGCTTTCCCGGATAAAACCTTTGTGGAAGGACACGAATACTGCCCGCTGTATGGCACGATGGAGTTGAAGAACCCTCATCCTGCTTCCGGCGAATATTGGATTGTTGGCGTAGTAGAGGATGCGCTGTATATCATCGTAACCACCAATGGTGACTCCGGATATGCTCCGCAGGAATGGTTCTGGGAGGGTAATGGCTGATGAAAAAGCTGACGATTCTTATACTCATTTTGATTGCATTAGGTATACAGAGTGCGTATGCGGATAGCAGCTCCGTATATACCGGCCATGTTCATCCCGAACTTCCGATGCTCAATCTGACTGTGACGGATACAGGCAAGCGCACGGAAGAGCCCGCAGGCGACAACATCCTGCAGGTTGTGATCGAAGCACAGGATGGAAGCCTGTCGCAAAGTCTCACATGGGAATCCATTGAAAGTCCAGCCTTTGAGCGTATTGCCTCGCTGGCTCGTTTGATGGATCTGAACTTTGATGGCTATAACGATCTGGTGCTGCTTACGGCTCAGGGAGCACAAAATGTGTATTATGCTTTCTCTCTGTGGGATGTGGAGCAACACCTTTTCCGTCCTGTACATCGCGATTGCGTGTGGCTTCGTGAGGAAGCGCGCTTCTCTGATGAGCTTGTTCAGATTGAGTTGTGCAATCCGGAACTATTCCCTGAACAGCGGATGCTGCTGTCCGCCGACGCGGATGGTTTCTACTATACAAGAGAAATCTTCTATATGTTTGATGGTTCCTATCACCTGACACCAAAGTATATCTGGGATGTCTATCGAGCCGACGATGACACGATTGGCGAAATGATGGTAGAATCCATGACACGTGTGGTATTTTTGTGGGACGAGCAGTACCCTGAAGAATGGTATTATGGACAAGATGGTGTTGGCGCATCCAGTGAACGGAGAAAGGCAGCACACGAAGCGGCGCTGAACGGTGTGAATAAAAAGCGGATGCAGGTGGCCAATGTAGACTGGGTCAACCTGCGCAAACAGGACAGCAAGGCATCGCCTTCACTGGCAAAGCTCAATGCGGGAGAAAATGTGACAGTTCTTGTGGATGCGTGCGGCCCGGAAAACGGCTGGGTGCGCGTGCTGTATGATTTGGGCGAGCATCACAGCATCACTCTGGATGAGTATGAAACAGGGCGCACCACGCTGACCGGCTATATTTGGCATAGCTTTTTAGAGCCAACAAATGATTAGCTTCGAAAGGTGTTGCAGATGAAAAAACTGATTCTTCTTCTGTGTTTGATGGGTACTTTGTTTTCTGCTGGTTTTGCCTTTGCAGAACAAAGCGAAGGCATCGCTTGGATTGACGCCGGAACCTCAGATAGAGTGCATCTTCGGGCTGCGCCTTCTCAGGAGGCAAAGTCGCTGGGACTGTATTTCAGCGGCGTAGCTATTTATTATCATTCGGATCTCACGCAAGAGTGGGTCGAGGTGACCATCGGCAAAGAAAGCGGCTATATGATGTCGCGCTATTTGTACAACGGCCCACATCCCGAAAATGTCCCATATGCCAAGCATATCGGCGTTGTGAAGGCAAAAGACTGGGTAAATCTGCGCGAAGCTCCAACCACCAACTCACAGCAGCTGAATAAGCTGTATGGCGGAGAAGAACTTACCATCTGTGGTGAAACTGCCGATCATTGGTATCTTGTATTTGCAGATGGATATAAGGGTTATGTTCATTCGGACTATGTAACGATGACCGGTGAGGTACGCGAACCGATCCGTTATTTTCAGGGCAGAATCGATACCACTTCTCCCCTGCCAGTCAACCTTCAGGCAGTTCTGCATGAAAACGAGCGTTTTTATCATGCGCAGGCTGAAATGTATGTGAGCCTTTCAGAAATTGGAGAAAAACTCTTTGAGGGTGCAAGCGTTACCTTCCCACGGTACGCATATGTCGATGTAGATAACTCCGGTGAGAAGGAACTGGTTTTGGAACAATGCGTGAATGGGGATCATTATTACGGCTATCTGGTGCTGCAACGTGCTGATTCCATTGTATGGGGATATGAGTTTGTCTATCGTTCCATGTTTGAGCTGAAGGAAGACGGCACCTTCTCATTCTCATCCAGCGCAGCAGACAGTGGATTCGGCTATGCCAGATTTGGTGGTTCGGCTTCCATTGTGCCGCTGGCACACTCCCAAAGTGCAGGGGAAACCATTCAATATTTCAAAGGGGACGAAAGCATTTCTGAGCCAACATTTCATGCTCTGCTTGTGGAGCAGAATGCGAAAAAGAATGCAGAATGGTTCCCGATAGGAGGTATGCCTGAATGAAAAAATGTTGGAGCTGGAAGTCTGCTGCGTGGACGTTGATTCTTCTGCTGATTCTGGCGTTGGTTCCCGCCTGCTTTGAGACAATGCAAAACACGTCTGAAGATGGATCATCCCTTCAGCTGGGATTGCCGTTTGCTTTCTACACCATTCTTGTAACAAGCACCGGCGTATTTGCGGTTCATCTGAACATCATTGCCTTGGCCGCAGATGCGGTTGTCTTGTATTTTCTTCTTTTCTTTATTCAAAAGCTTGTTAACTACATCAAAACGAAATAATCCATCGTCTGTTTCATAAGGAGAAGTAATATGAAAAGCATTAAACCCGGCAGAGGTCCATCCATGATGGGCGGTATCGTGTGCATAGCAGTTGCTGTGTTCGGATTGTTATGGACAATCGGTGCGTCAAGCATGAGTTCATCCTTCGGAGGAATAGGAACTTTCCATGATCCAGCGTTTGGCGGAGGAATCGACGCGATTTTCCCGCTTTTTGGTGTGGTGTTCATCGTTATCGCAGTGGTGTCTGCTGTTTACAATTTCAAAAACGCCACAGGCAAGAAACGTTTTTCGGAATATGACATCATGGACAGCAGCGAAGAACCCGATCCGCTGAATGAGCGCTTTGGAGAACACACTCCCGTCCATCATGAATCCGTTCCAGAGGCAGATGCCTTTTGTCCCTATTGTGGAACACCGGTAGAGGATGATTATCGTTTCTGCAACAGTTGTGGAAAGAAGCTGCCTCAGAAACATACCTTCTCCGAATAAGGGGGACTTTACATGAAGAAGAAGGTCACTGTGCTGGTAGTGATCTATATCCTTTTTTTGCTGCTGGGACTGTGGTTCAACCTTCAAAGAGGAGTGGCGGACTACGATCAGTTCTGGAAGCTCAAGCAGGATGGCTGGTATACATCGCCTGCGGGAGATCGAATTCGATATTCCTCCACATCCGGTTTTGACATGATTTTGAATGATCGTTCTCTGTCTGCTTCCCTCACACGGCGCAGCGATGGAGGGTATCGCGTTGCCTTTTCAGATGGATGGGCATTGGAAACAGCTAATTTTCCCTATCTGGCTATTGAGGTTGGCGGCGTATGGCTTTCTCATGATCTCGTCTATGAGCTGACGGATCTGGATGCCGCAGGGCTTAGCTTTGCGCCTGCTGTGGAGCAGATCGAACCGATTTATGATGGAAGCAACCAACAAATCGGTCAATTTGTTCACCTTGTCACTTCCACAGGAGAGACCGTTGACTACAGGGAAATCTTTTTTAATCAGCCGGAGATGAGCACTCCGGAAAGAGAAAAGGTTGTTTTAAAAAACGGCGTCAAGATGCAGGATGCAGATATCCATAATGTACTGTTCACAAACGAGAAGGGTGACTATTTGCTCCGATCTGATGAGTTGACAATGATCAACGTAAACGGTGGTCATCGCAGCCGAAGCACGCTCATTCCTCTAATGATCAATATTTCTGAAGGTAAAGTCGAGCAGCGCGGTCACGTCTCTATGGCTTTTCCTTTCACGCTTCTTTATCTCGTTGGTGTGCTTTCCTTCCTGTATCCTGAAAAAGCCGCTTTCTTTGGCTCTCGCTGGAAGTATCAAAACGAGCCGGAGCTGTCAGATATGGGGATGCTATCCATGCAGTTGGGCAGTATTGTTATGTTGATCATTGCAGTGGCTATGTTATTTCTGCCCATACTGTAATCATATTGCGTGCTAAAAAATATTATTTGAAAAGACGGCAAATGTAAACTGCGCCCCACTTGTTTATATTGTCTAACAAATGGTGTGCAGTTCAAAAATGTTTATTTTGTTTCTTATGCTTCCGTGATAGAATCAAAGTGCCAATCTAGCTAATGTTTGTCAAGCAAAAATTTTTCGTCCCGGCTCCTAAAAAAGGGCGCAGAAAGTTAACCCACCAGATTGCGGGCTTTAAAAATTCGTGTATAATAAAAGAGATCTATCGATAGAGCTCCATGGCTCTTGCGTAGTAGATTCGGAGGAACTTGTTGACACCGGCCATCTTGGCTACGTTGTAGGGCTTGCCTTCCTGTTCCTTTTTCAAAATGAATTGGTATACAGGGTCGTCCTGAGGTTTTGTCAGTTTAAGGGCCTGCATGACCTCAAAACAAGCTTTCCGGAGAGCAGAGCTGCCACGTTTGGAGATATGGCGGTTTCTGCTCTCAAACTGTCCAGACTGGTATGGCGGCGCATCGTTGCCCGCAAAAGAGTTCAGCGCCTTACCACTATGGAAGCGCCGTATATCTCCAATCTCAGCCAGGATGACAGGACCCAGCCGGTCACCAACACCATTCATTGCTCGCAGCACCTTGTATTCAGGAATGGTTTCTGCAATGTTCTGCATCTGCGTAATGATTTCGTCCGCTGCATTTTGCGCAGCAGCCAACAGATCGACGCACTGATCCTGGGCCGACCAAATGTAAGGATCTTCTCCCCGGGTAGTAATGCTGTCACGGGCCAGCTCATAAATTTCCAGTCCCTTCTTTGGGGCATATCTGTCTGGCGTCTTTTTCATAAGCGTTGCATAAGTAGAGAGAAAGCGAGTTTTGCCGATGCGCTGAATCTCATCAAACGACTTATATCGCTTAATAAAGAGCAATAATGCGCATTTTTCCGGATCTCGGCTCTTAAGGGCAAGAATTTTCGTAATTCCTGGCATAGTCTGATCCAGAAGGTTGATAAGTTGGACTTTGAATCCTGCGACCATCGAGATTCTTTGCTGATACTGTCTGGAGAGGAATTTGAGGTCCTCATATTTTTGCTCCATTGCGCTGTAGGGAACAAGTCTGTAGGATTTCTCCAGAGCATAGGTTGCGATACGGAGGGCGTCCTTCTTGTCTGTTTTCGCCTTATGGATCTCCATATCACCGTACTTCTTCATCTGGTATGGATTGACAACACATACCGGCAATCCCTCATCCTGAAGCTTTTTCAGAACAGGATAATGATAGTGTCCGGTATACTCCAGCAGGATGGTTACAGGCTCGTCAAAGGCCTTCAATCTGGACACAAGGGCATTCATTTCAGGTTGAGTATGTGCCATGTTGAATGGCGTTGCCAAGACGGTTCCATAGGAGTCCAGGATGGCAACGGTGCTCTTGGATTTAGAAACATCGATTCCAACAGCAATCATGATGATCCTCCTTTGTGAATGATATTGATCGGTTCCATCGCTTCAAAATTCATTCAGATTGGTGCGTAAAACGGGAGCAGCATTCTGTCCCAACTAGCTAAATCGAATGCAGAATGATGAAGGGTGGCTAACACATTTATCTACGGGCGTGGTGTCCCAACTTGAAATTCCGTTAGACCGGTCCCCTTCATCATATAAGAAAAGCGAAGGCTTTGAAACCCTCGCTTATATATTACCAACTTGAATTCGTGGAGGTATGACTGTATGAAAAAACTGATAGCTTTTGCTTTGATATTATTTTGTGGGTTTGGGCTGACCGCTTGTGGAGGCAATGTGCGAAATGTTCATATTGCGGACTATACCTCGGCAGTCTATTCTGATTCAGAAATTCGAAGTGCGATTGATGTAGCTATTGATTATTTCAAAAGAGAGTTTGAAGGCTGCACACTTATCGATATTACGTATTTAGGGGATGATAAGCTCGATGGTTGGCAAGAATTTGCCGAGAGGAATAATGCGGACGATGTCATTGTTCTTGTTTCCACCTTTGAGGTAGATGCTTCCGGTGGAGATGGTTCTCTAAAACCCAATTCTACATACAGGGACTGGAATTGGATTTTTGTCAGAACCGATGGTGGAAAATGGATACATGTAGATCATGGATATTAATTCAACAAATCCCAATTTATCGAACAAAAAAATGAACGCACTTACACACCATTCTCAGTCGGTATGTAAGTGCGTTCTGTCTATTCTGCAACTCTACTTTTCAGCAAAATCCAAAACCGTTGTGGTTGGGATCTCCTTCTGATAGTAGAACTGAACAGGATCATCAGGCATGGTATAGCCATATGGCGCCTGATACCGTTCCACTTCACTCAGGCGGTAAATGTACAGCTTGCTGAAGCTTGTCTGTTCAGAATCCGGCATGAAGTAGTAACGGTCGGCGGAGGTGTTCTGCGCAATTCTGGCCCACTCCACGGCTTCTTCGGGGCTGGAGGCCAGTTTCACAGACTTCACCACTTCGCGCTCATCCACATCTGCCCCGCCCAGTTCTGCGAGGTTCACGGAGTAGGTTACCTTCAGAGCGGCGATGTCTTCGCTTGCAGCATATCCACCAGTGGCGTAGGCAACGACTGCTTCCGCCTGATCGCCGAACACCGCTTTGAGGAAATGTTCATCGCCGGGATACACATCAAAGGATTGATAAGTGGTATTGCCGGTTCTGGGATCTACCGCATTGATTTGCAGATTCATGATTTCATCCTGCTGTTTCTCGGCAAAAGTGCGGGTGAGAACATCCTCTTTCAGTGCGCTCAGCCAGGCTGTGATCGTCGGCCCATCGTCCTTTTCGTTCAGGCTCATATAGTCCGGGAATACGCCAAACTGTTCATACAGCTCGTTGTTACGAAGGGCATTGGAGTGGCTGTTGAGATAGAGATCCTTCACTGTGCCGCTGTCCAGGTAAAACTCCCGGATGAGACTCTGCCGGTAATCGTCGCTTTCAATGATCCGCTGAAGCACGGACTGTGCGGCTGTACGCACCGTCCAATTCGGATAGTGGCGATATACCTTCTTGTCACCGAACTGATACGTAACCACCACCGAGCTGGAACTTCTGATGGATGCGCCAATCCCGTTCTCATAGCCGTCTACCTCGTCGCGCATCAGGGTACACCATTCATAGGCTGCGTCAAGCGCCTCGTCGCTGGTGAGGGTGATGTATTCATACGTGTGATAGTTCTGCGGACGATAGGAAATAGCCGTCAGCTTTTCTCTTTCAGGCAGGAAGTGATCATAACCAATGGCGTCTGTATGAAGAACAGTTATCCCCAATACCAGCACAACCGCAGCTGCAGCAGGCAGATACCATTGCTTCAGAATACCGCAGAAGCGCTGATTGAACACCATACGGCAGACCCAGAAGGTGAGTACAGCGCCCGCGATCATGCCGGCAATCAGGCTGATTTCCGTCCCAAAGGACATGTAAACGATCATGCCCAGAATGCTGCCGCCTATCACCGGGAGGATAAAGCCCATCACGATGTGAAGCCAGCCGAATGCCAGCGTGCGTTCAGCCGTTTCTGTTTTACGCACACGGTAAAGCGCAAAACTCAGCACCAGAGCAGCCAGAATGGCAATGACGCCTGGATACCATACAAACTCAGCAGGACGATAGAAGCCTTTGTACAGCGAGAAGGTCGGCGAAACCGACAAAAGCATTTCACGGAAGCCCTGCTTCACCATGGTGTGCAGATAGCACCCCGCAAAGTAATTCCACAGGTATGCCATTCCCTCCATGCCAACAATCAGCACAGCGCCTGCCAGCAGCGCTGCCCAGTAAGTGCCGGTGAGGACACTTGCGAGCATACCCATGGCAAATCCATACAGGTTAATGAGCAGCAGCAGACCAAACTTGCCCAATAGCTTACCCCATGCCACATAGGACAGCAGGCCGTTCATCGCAACCACCAGTAGGTAGAGCAGGAAGTTGACCACGATAGGACAGAGGCACAGCACTGCGTAGGCGATCAGACGGCGCAGGAAATCCTTCTCACGTTTGTCCGGCAGCGCTGCGTGCAGCATTCCCTGACGGCGGCTGAACAGATGACGGGAAAGCATCATCGCACACAGGAAACCCAAACTGCCAAAAACAATGACCATCATTTCCAGATTCAACGAGGTCATGACACTGGAGGACACCAAATTCGCTAGCATTTCCGACTTATCCAGCGCATTTTCCATGATGTCCGCTTTCATATTGGGAATATGAGAAAGACCCCAAAAAGGAAAAACAGAAAACACGACTAAAAAGACGATGACACTGATAAACAGATTCCGTTTCAGCAGAAAACGGGTGGCATTCGGATTAGTGCTGCGCATATCCACGATCCTCCATTTCCAGAATGAATATCTCTTCCAAAGAAAGAGGCAGGAACTCCATGAACAGCGGATGGAGCGCATTCAGGTCTGCTTCCAGCTTGTCCTGATCTCCGCGCAGGGTCATCATGCACAGTTTGCCCTGCCGCTGCAGACGCAGAGGCCGGAAGGCAGCAAATACTTCATCACTGGTTTCTTCAGCAGGGATCAGCTGTACGCGATGAACGTCGCTGAGCATCGAATCCAGATCGCCGGAACACACCAGCTTTCCTTCGTGCAGGAAACCAACACTATCGCAGATATCCTCCATCTCCTGCTGGTTGTGGCCGGCAAGTACCGTAATCAATCCACGGTCAATGGTTTCCTGACTGAGTACACGCTTGAACTGATCGCGCATCACAGGATCAAGACCGTCGAAGGTTTCATCGCACAAAAGAACGCGGGGATTGAGTGCAAGCCCCAGACAAATCTGCGCCCGTTTCTGCGTACCTTTAGAGAAACCGCTGATGCGCTCATTCATGGGCAGGCTGAACCGAAGGCAGAGTTCCTTCAGCTTTTCAGCGTCATAGCTGGGATAATAGGCCGCCTGCATGCGTCCCATTTCGGCAATGGTGGCGTTTGGCAGGAACGTGGGTTCATCGCTGAGATAACAGATTTCCTGCTTGGCTGCGGGATTTTCATGCACCGGCATTTCATCCAGCTGAACGCTTCCGTGATCCGCCTGCAGAATGCCGCTCATGACGCGCAGCAGTGTAGACTTGCCTGCTCCGTTGGTACCCAGCATGCCAAAGATGCGGCCTTCCTCCAGCTTCAGAGAAAGATCGGCAATAGCCTGCTTCTTTCCAAACGTCTTGCTGATCTGATTTATCGTGAACAAGCGTCTCCCTCCTTGTAGATCTCTTCGACCATCTGTGTGATCTCTTCTTTCGTAAGTCCCATTTCGCGGCAGGATTGGAGCATTTGCTTCGCCTTGCTCCGCTGATCCTCACGCTGTTTGGTAAGCATATCTGCCAGATCATCGCTGACAAAGCTGCCCTTGCCGGGGATGGAGAGAATCATTCCTTCCTCCTCCATACGGCGATAGGCCTTCTGAATGGTATTGGGGTTGATGCCCAGTTCGGTTGCCAGCTGCCGGACGGATGGCATAGCAGCTCCGGCTTTCATTCCTCCCAGAACGATCTGCCTGCGAAGCTGCTCCACCAGCTGCTCATACAACGGCTGTTTGCTCCTGGGATTCACAAGGAACATATGCATTCCTCCCTTCAAATGTGTTACTGTACTAGTACGGTTGGTACAGTTGGATGATAACATACTCCCTATATGCTGTCAACGTTTTGGGAACAAAGTTCCAAATTGTAACAGGAGCAGACAGATCTTGTTTGTACTTTCCAATATTGAAACGTGTACTTAGGTGCTTTTCTTCCATTTTGATGCAAAAAAAGAGGAAACATCTGCATAAACAGATATTTCCCCGCTGGATCTTACCACAGCCTCAATCAACCGCATGAACTTCAGATTCCTTGTATCGCCAGCAAAAACCACCCGCATGTTTTTGGATGCCCTTTGCAGCATCTCTGATGCTTTTTGCGTTAATTCCAGTTTCCCGAACAGCTTCTGACACAGATTCAAATGCTCTGATGATCGTTTGATCATCCGTCAATTGCAAAATGGCTCTGCCCTTTTTGGGGATATTGGCCGCATTGGTAGGATCTAGAGAGTTTGCAGTTGCTTTTTCTTCCTTCTTTTGCGCTTTCTCCTGCTTATTGCGCTGTGCTATCTGACGCGCATATAAAAGCTTTACAGCCTTATCACGTCTCGCCTCCAGTATGCCCGCTCTTTCAGAATCGAGGCGCTCCATCCCTTCTTCGCACAGTTCTATTTCGTTTTCATAATCTTTCATTTGTCGATAAGCCTTCACATACGCCTCATATAACGCAGGAGCATCGTAACCATGGTAGCGAGCTTGATCGAATAGACGAATCGCTTCAACTAGATCGCCAGCCTTACGAAGTTCTTCGCCCGCATAGTAATAAGGCGATCCCTGTTTGTACCCCTTGTCGGAGTCGCCCAAATTCTTGATCAGACTTAACGGAACACGAGTGTGTTTCGGGTCTATTTCTACGGATTCTCGCGTGATTTTTGATGTGGTCGCACTTGGTTGACGCGGCTTTTCATTTGCCGCACTTTTCTCTTTGCTCAGTTTCTCATTTTCAAGAATCTCTTTCACTTCTGTTGTTGAAAGCGCCTTTTGGCCATTGATGATTTGCATAGCCTCCGTTCTGGCACGGTTGCTGTTGTTTATATAGCGCTCAAATGATTTTCGAATTTCCCGATAGGATGCCACGATATATTCTGCTATCGTTTCTAATTCAGTCAGGTAAGAAAAATAAGCGCGGATATTGCTTGTACCGCCTTCACTAACGGTGCAGTCTTCCACCTCAAAACCATGATGTGCAAATTGCTTTGGAAGAATAATGTACTTTCCTTTTCTCGAGAATTTGAATTTCAAAAAAGGATATAAGCATGAAGCTTCGACATAGTTGCTGCTATTGCGCCTATATCGAATGAACAGCGTTTCTTCTCCGGCTCGTGCAATGATATTCTGAATAAAAGCGCAAACTGCAAGCTCTTCCTCTGTTGGACAGGCTTTTTCAAATTGCCTCTTTTTTTCTTCTATTTCGTCTTTGATTTCCCCCATTACATATTGCAGTATTTCGCCGCAAACTTGCGCATCATCTGCTGCCCGATGCGCATCCTTTACGCTGATTCCAAGACAATCTGCAAGCGTTGTCTGCTTGTAATTCGGCATCCCTTTTATATATTTTCTGGATAACCGAAGTGTGTCTACATAACGAAAATTTGCAATAATCCCCAGTCGTATTAGCGTTTCACTCAAAAAGCCCATATCAAACTGTGCATTATGAGCGCAAAGAATCGTTTCTGCGTGAGCTGCGTCACCTAAAAATTCCAGAAGCTGAGGATACACTGTTTGCTCCGAAGGAGCAGCAGCAAGCATTTCGTTGGTAATGTGATTAATCGCTGTTGCAGAGGCCGAAATAGGTATATTCGGATTTACTAGAGTAGTAAATGTCTCTTCTGCAACTCCGTTAACAAAACGAACAGCGCCAAGTTCGACAATACGATCAGAATACGAGCTTAGTCCTGTTGTTTCAACGTCAAAGGCAATATAGCTTTTGTTCAGCTCGTTAAGGATCATTTCATCGATTTCAAGACAAGTCAGTTGAACATGGCCTCTCTCTACAACAGGATCACTCTGCTGAGGAACTTCGTTGTAAACTACAGAACTCTCTTCAACAGCTCTCGGCGGGAGGCTTTCTGAAATCACTTCAGAGGACGCAGTGTTTTCCGCTCTATTTTTACGTTTACGCTTCAAAAAATCAAACAGCCCCATGATATCCTCCAAATAAAATTATTTCTACATTGTGAGGCATATCGAAAAAGAACAACTCCAGATTAACGAGCATTGGTTTTCCAACATGCCAACACTATTTCTGATTTCATTATACCATAATCACTCTGATTATTCCATTCGAAACAGTTTAAACATATTCCTGAACGATAGCCATACTAATGAACGATACCCCATACTCCTGAACGATTACCCTGTTTTTGACCGAGGAACCGTTCAGGAGTTTATTTTCCGGAAGAATCAAGCACTCAAACGGCACCACAAAAAGTCCTCTAAACCATACTCCTGAACGATTCCCCCACCTCAACCCCTTTATCCACAAAGCTTTTGGCAAAAAGAAAAGAACCCTAACTTCGTATCAAAGTTAG
>OLGB01000082.1_pt1 | contig 135120 bp, 117 predicted proteins | sample 1605691 | NCBI WGS metagenome assembly OLGB01 (sample SAMEA3888925, study PRJEB22519) | human gut metagenome | biome: human gut; feature: human-associated habitat; material: faeces | place: Denmark | collected 2010 | reverse complement strand
GTCCCTATCCTTCTTCTCTTTTTTCCTCCTGTCCAAGATGTATTGTATACCTACAGGCTGTGCTGGTGCAGGATGGAAAAGGGGTTGCATTGCAAGCGGATATGTGGTATACTACCCATGTTGGAATGTGAACTGGCCGAGAGAGTGGGGAAATCCCACTCTTTCGTTTTGAGAGAGCCGGGATCGGCAGAAGGGGAACGCTTTGAAGACGACCGAACTGGTGGAGTCACTCTTGCGGGAGACGGTCGAGTCGCTCGGATTTATGCTTTGCGACGTGGAATTTGCCAAGGAGTATGGCAACTGGGTTCTCACGTTGTATATCGATCGCGAGGGTGGCGTGGATTTGAACGACTGTGAGCGCGTGAGCCGCGCGGTGGACCCGATTCTGGATCGCGAGGATCCCATTGAACAGACATATTATCTGAGCGTGTCATCGCTCGGCCTGGATCGCCCGCTGCGAAAGGACGCCGATTTTACGAGAAACGTGGGCAAGGAGCTGGTCGTCCGGCTGTATGCCCCGTTCGAAGGCAGGAAGGAATGGGTGGGCACGTTGGAGACGTTTGATGCGGAAGCCTTTACGCTTTCTCTCGAGGATGGCCGTCAGATGACGATCAAGCGCAAAGAGGCTGCGCTTGTCAAGCCCAACATCAGATTTTAACGATATAAAAATTGCGAAAGGAAGAGTCACGAACATGAATGCGGAGTTTATTGAGGCGCTGAACGCACTGGAAAAGGAGCGCGGCATTGGCAAAGACATTTTGATCTCGGCCATTGAGGCCGCGTTGATTTCGGCGTACAAGCGCAACTACGGCACCTCTGCCAACGTTCGGGCGGAGGTCGATCCGCTCACCGGAGATATTCAGATATTTGCTTCCAAAACGGTGGTGGAAACCGTAGAAAACCCGCACAATGAGATTTCGCTGGCCGAAGCCAAGAAGGTCAATGCGCTCTATGAGCTGGGAGACGTGCTGGAGGAGGAGATCAAGACGCGCGACTTTGGCCGCATTGCGGCGCAGACGGCCAAGCAGGTCGTTGTACAGCGCATCCGCGAGGCAGAGCGTGGCGTGATCTATGAGGAGTATGTCGAAAAGGAAAACGAAGTGCTGACCGCCATTGTCCAGCGCGTGGAGAAGGGCAACGCCTATGTGGAACTGGGCAGGACGGACGGCCTGCTCACGGCAAACGAGATGATTCCCGGCGAGACCTACGAAAACTCCGATCGCATCAAGGTGTATGTGCTTGAGGTGCGCAAGGACAACAAAGGGCCGCAGGTTCTCGTGTCCCGCACGCATCCAGGTCTGGTCAAGCGCCTGTTTGAACTGGAGGTGCCGGAGATCCAAAGCGGCGTAGTGCAGGTAAAATCCATTGCCCGTGAAGCCGGGTTCCGCACCAAGGTCGCCGTACATTCCACCGATCCGCAGGTGGATGCCGTCGGCGCGTGCGTGGGCCAGCGCGGCGCGCGTGTGGAGCGCATCGTAGCGGAACTGCACAACGAAAAGATCGACATCATCGAGTGGGACGCCGATTCCGCGGTCTACATTGCCAAGGCGTTGAGCCCGGCTAAGGTTCTGATGGTCTATATCAACGAGGACGAGAAGGCCGCTAAAGTGATCGTGCCGGATGCGCAGCTGTCGCTGGCCATCGGCAAGGAGGGGCAGAATGCGCGGCTGGCGGCCAAGCTGACGGGCTGGAAGATCGATATCAAGAGCCAGTCGCAGGCAGAAGAGGCCATGGATGCAATGTTCGAGGAGAATCACCCGGACCCGGATGGAACGGAGGCGTAACGTTTGCCAAAGAAGATCCCCATGCGCATGTGCGTGGCCTGCCGCCAGATGCGCCCGAAACGAGAACTGATTCGGATTGTCCGCACGCCGGAGGGGACGGTGATACTCGACCGTTCCGGTCGTGCGAACGGCCGCGGCGCGTACCTTTGCGACTCGCAGGATTGTTTTCGCCGCGCGGTCAAGACGCGCGCACTGGAGCGTGCGCTGGAATCCAGGCTGGATGAGGATGTTTTGCAATCCTTGCAGGAGGCGCTGCATGCGGGATCGACGGCTGAATGACGCGATTGGCCTGTGCATGAAGGCCGGCCGGTGCCGTTCAGGCGACTTTACCGTGGAGAAGCTGGCGCGCGCGGGCGAAGCCAGGTTGGTATTGCTGGATGCGCAAATCTCGGCAGCGACCCGCGAACGATATGAGCGCCTGTGCAGCCGCGAACAGATTCCCTTGTTGACGATTCAGGCGCTTGGCGCAGCAATCGGCAAACCGGAACGGATGGTTGCGGCGGTCACAGATCAGGGATTTGCCAATATGATACAACGTGCGGCGGCGGATGCGCCAACGCAGGACGAGCATACGTCCAAAACAAACGATCGGGGGCATGAGCAGAATGGCTAACAAAAACTATTTGGACACAGCAAAGCAGCTGCGGGAGGGAGTGAGCGCGCTTCTTGCGCGTATTAACGTCGCGCAGTCTTCGGTGACCGATCTGCTGGCGCAGGTCAAGGAGGCCGAAAAGACTTTGCTGGAGAAGGAGGAGCAGGAGCGGCGTGAGCGTCTGGAACGCGAGCGGCAGGAACGCCTGCGCTCCGTGCTGGCCTCTGATAAGGATCTTGCCGTCCATGTGGGAGGTGTCGATGAGCCGGAGGAAGAAGGCCCTGCTGCCTCAGAGCCTCCGGCGGACGAAGCGACGCCTGCTGCCAATCGCCCCGATACAGTGGTGGCCGAGGAAGCGCCTGCGGCACCCGATTCGACGCCTCCGCGCGTTGCCACGGCGGCCGAAGCACGGGTGCCGGCCGAACAGCCCGCACCTGCTGCCGTACCGGAGATCGAGCGGAAGCCGGTTGAACGCCACAGTGGGTATGAAGCCCATGTGATTGAACCTTCTGCCGGCGCGCCATCGCGCAGGACACAACAGCCTTCGAGCGGCTACCAGCGACCCGCGCAACAGGGCGGTTATCAGCAGCGGCCCGCGCAACAGGGCGGCTATCAGCAGCGGTCTGCGCAGCAGGGCGGCTATCAGCAGCGTCCCGCGCAACAGGGCGGCAACAGACGCGCTGCTGCAACTGCTGTCCCCGGTGGAAAGGAGCGGTCTGGGGGATTTGACTCTAATCGCAGCTCCTACCAGCGCAATTATGACACGGATAAAAAGGCAAAGAATAAGAAAGCGATCCAAAAGGAATCCGGCCCGGACGCCCGCAACTGGGAGGACGATGGCGTCGTGGGCAACCGCAAGGTGAAGCGCGGCAAGCAGCAGCCCGTCCACAGGCCAGAGCCCGTTGTGATCGAAAAGGCGGTGATTACAACGGAACTGATTTCTGTGAAAGAGCTCTCCGAAAAGATCGGCAAGCCGGCGGCGGAGATCATCAAAAAACTGTTCATGCTCGGCATCATGGCGACCATCAACCAGGAGATCGATTTTGATACCTGCGAGTTGATCGCATCGGAGTACAACATTGAGCTGGAGCAGAAGCTGAGTAAGTCGTTTGAGGAAGTGCTGAGCGACAGCGCCGATGAGGAGGATTCGCCGGATCAGCTGGTTGAGCGGCCCCCGGTCGTCACGATTATGGGCCATGTTGACCACGGCAAAACTTCCTTGCTGGATGCGATTCGCAACAGCAGCGTGACGGAAGGTGAAGCCGGCGGTATTACGCAGCACATCGGCGCCTATACGGTCGTCTGCAACGGGCGAAAGATCACGTTTATCGACACGCCTGGTCACGAGGCGTTCACGTCCATGCGCGCCCGCGGGGCGCAGGTGACGGATATCGTCATCCTGGTCGTGGCGGCCGATGATGGCATCATGCCGCAGACGATCGAGGCCATCAACCACGCCAAAGCGGCAAACGTGCCCATTGTCGTGGCAATCAACAAGATGGATCGCCCCGAGGCGGACCCGGAGCGTGTGAAGCAGCAGCTGACCGAATATGGCCTGGTCAGCGAGGAATGGGGCGGCGATACCATTTGCGTGCCCGTCTCCGCGAAGACGCATTTGAACCTCGACACCCTGCTTGAAATGGTCTTGCTGCAGGCCGACGTGCTGGAGCTCAAGGCCAATCCGAAGCGCCTGGCCAAGGGCACCATCATCGAAGCCAAGCTGGACAAGGGACGCGGCCCGATTGCGACCGTGCTTGTGCAGAACGGTACGCTCAAAAAGGGCGATACGATCGTGGCAGGCATGGCGTATGGCCGTGTGCGCGCCATGATGGACGACCGCGGCCGCGTGGTCACTGCGGCCGGCCCGTCCATGCCGGTGGAGGTGCTGGGCTTCAACGAAGTGCCGGATGCGGGCGACATCCTGAACGTGGCGGAGATCGACAAGCTGTCGAGGCAGGTCGTCGAAGAACGGCGCGATAAGCTCAAGGCGGCCCAGCTCAAGAACCTGAGCAAGGTATCGCTGGACGACCTGTTCAGCCAGATGGCCGAAGGCGAGCTCAAGGATCTGAACCTCATCATCAAGGCCGATGTGCAGGGTTCGGTCGAGGCGGTGCGACAGGCGCTTGAGAAGCTGTCCAACGACGAGGTACGCGTCAAGTGCATCCACGGCGGCGTGGGTGCGATTACCGGTTCCGATATCATGTTCGCTTCTGCGTCGAACGCCATCGTCATCGGCTTTAACGTGCGGCCGGATTCGACGGCGCGCACCATGGCGGAGCGCGAAAAGGTCGACGTGCGCACCTACCGCGTCATCTACAATGCCATTGAGGATGTGGAAAACGCCATGAAGGGCATGTTCAAGCCCGTCTATCAGGAAGTGGAGCTGGGGCGCGCTTCCGTGCGCAACACGTTCAAGGTGTCCGGCGTGGGCACGATTGCCGGCGCGTATGTGCAGGATGGCAAGGTGACCCGCAACGCGCAGGTTCGCGTCGTGCGGGATGGCGTTGTGGTGCACGAGGGGAAGATCGCCTCTCTCAAGCGATTTAAGGATGATGCGCGCGAAGTCGCTGCCGGCTACGAATGTGGTATTGGCATCGAAGGCTTCAACGACGTCCAGGAGGGCGACGTGATCGAGGCGTTCATCATGGAAGAGGTTCAGAGATAAGGAGTTGCTATGTCCGCGATTCGCAGCGACAGGATGAACGAAGAGCTGAAAAAGACCATCAGCGAGATCGTGCGCGAGATGAAGGATCCCCGTCTGTCGAACATGACGACGATCACCGGCGTGGAGATCACCCGCGACTTGAAATACGCCAAGGTACGCGTGTCCGTGTATGACAGGCAGGAGCAGGTGCGGCATGAGACGGTTGAGGCGCTCAATCACGCCGCCGGGTTCGTGGCCCGCGAGGTGGGGCAGCGCATGCTGATCCGCCGCGTGCCCGCGCTTCGGTTTTTGCTCGACGATTCCATCGCCTACAGCGTACACATTTCCGAGATACTGAACGAGCTGCAAAAGGAGAGGAAGCCTGAGGATGATTGACCGGGCGGTTCGTTTCCTGCAGGAGCAGGACGATCTGACGCTGATAGCCCACATTTCGCCGGATGGGGACACGCTGGGTTCCTCTTTGGCGCTCATGCGCGCGCTGCGCCAACTGGGCAAGCGTGTGCAGGTCGTGTGTGCCAACCCGGTACCGGCGACGTATCGCTTCTGTCCCCATGCGGAGGAAGTGTTGTTGCCGGATGCGGCGCGCCAGACCGATGCGGTGGTGACGGTTGACTGTGCGGACAAGCTGCGCACCGGGGCCTGCGCGACGCTGCTTGAACGGGCGCGTAATACGCTCAACATCGATCACCACGGCACTAACCATGGCTTTGCCCAGGAAAACTGGGTGGAACATGCGGGTGCGACGGGCGAGCTGATCTATCGCATTCTCGTGCGGCTCGGCGTAAAGCCCGATGTGGAAACGGCGTCGCTGCTGTATGTGGCGCTGGCTTCGGATACCGGCAATTTTTCGTATTCCAACACCACGCCGGATACCTTTCGCATTACGGCGGACTTGCTGGAATGCGGCATCGACCTGCCGGAGCTGAACCGCCGGCTGTTTCGGACCATCCCGTTTCGCAAACTGTTGTTGCAGGCGCGTGCCTTTGCAGGCTGCCAACTGTATGAGGACGAGCGCATTGCCATATCGGCGCTTACACGGCAAGACTTGGCCGCGTGCGGCGCTGTACCCGACGATGCCGAGGGGTTGATTGACAGCCTGCGCGACATTGAAACGGTGGAGATTGCCGCGGTGCTGCGCGAACAGCTGGATGGTCGCATTCACGTCAGTCTCCGTGGCAAACGCGTGGCCGATGTCAGCCAGGTGGCGCTGCGGTTTGGCGGCGGCGGGCATCGACTTGCTGCCGGCTGCGTCATCGCACTGCCGCTGCGCGCGGCGGTGGACGCCGTGCTGGACGCGGCGCGCGAGGTGTTGTTGCAGGGTGAGACTTGATGGACGGCGTCGTAGTGCTGCTCAAGCCGCCGGGCATGTCTTCCAGCAACGCGGTCTATGACGTTCGGCGTATTTTTTCTGAAAAGCGCGCGGGGCACACGGGAACCCTGGATCCGGGTGCGGCAGGCGTGTTGCCCATCTGCCTTGGCCGTGCGACCCGGCTGTTCGATTTTTTTGTCGAAAAGGAAAAGACCTATGTGGCCGAGCTCGCCTTTGGTGCGGAGACCGATACGCAAGATGCGTATGGAACCGTACAGGCACGGTCGGATACTGTCGTTGCGCGCGAGAAGCTGGTTGCCGTGTTGCCGCAGTTTTGCGGCGAAATTACCCAGGTCGCCCCGGCCTACTCTGCGCTCAAGGTGGATGGCCGCAAGATGTACGACCTGGCGCGTGCGGGTGAAGCGGTGCCGGAGCGGCTGCGAACGACGTTTGTAGGGGAAATTGAGATACTGGAAGAGCCTGCGCCCAACCGCTTTTTGTTGCGGGTGCGCTGCTCTCGCGGCACCTATGTGCGTACGCTCTGCGCGGATATTGGCCGGGCAGTCGGCGTTCCGGCGCATATGGCCTTTTTGCTTCGGACGAATTCGGGCCCGTTTTGCGTACAGCAGTCGTGGACGGTGGCGGAGCTTGAGACCATGCGCGAGGCGGGCACGCTGGATCGGGCTGTGCTGACCTGCGAAGAGACGCTTGGCTTTTTGCCTCCGTTGGAACTGGGCGCACACAGAAGAACGCCCTCGATGAACGGATTGCCTACGGGCACAAGCGCGCCGGATGGCGCCGTGCGCCTGTATGCGGGCGGCATGTTTTTGGGGGTTGGCCGTGTCTTGCAGGGAGAAGCCCGGCTTGCGGTACATCTGTATCAGAATGGAGAAGCATGACGAAGGGTAGGGAAAGGGCGGTTGTTGCCCTTGGTATGTTTGATGGCGTCCATGTGGGGCATCAGCGCCTTTTGGACGTCGCGCAGCAGGAGGCTGCCAGGCTGCGAGCCGTCGCGGCGGTATACACGTTTTCCAACCATCCGCTTTCCGTGCTGGGCGGTACGCCCCGGCTGTTGACGGATGCGCAGACCCGCCGTGCGTTACTGCTGGCCGGTGGCGTTGCCGAGGTCGTGATGACCCCGTTTGACCTGGCGCTGGCGCGCAGCACGCCGGAGGCATTTCTCGAGCGGCTTGCGGCGCAGTGGGAACTGGCTGGTGTGGTGGCTGGCTATAACTATACCTTTGGGGATCGTGCAAGCGGCACAGCAGATACGCTGCGCAAGCTTGGACGGGAGCATGGCTTTGCCGTGTTCATTGTGCCGCCCGTGTTGCTGGATGGGACACCTGTCTCCAGCACGCGTATCCGCAGGCTGATTGAAGAAGCGGGCGATGTTACGACAGCCGGGAAGCTGCTGGGCAGGCCATACCGCCTGTCCGGCGACGTGATTGCTAACCGGCAGAACGGAAGACGGTTCGGGTATCCGACTGCAAACATTGCCGTGCAACCGGACGCCGTGCTGCCGCTTACCGGGGTTTATGCTACCCGCGCGCATGCGGGGCAGCGGAGCTGGGTAGCGGTGACCAACGTTGGCACAAACCCCACGGTGCACGGCGATCACGTGAGCGTGGAAACGCATCTGCTCGACTTTGCCGGCGACCTGTATGGGCAGCGACTGTCGGTCGATTTTTATGAAAGGTTGCGGGGCGAGTTTGCCTTTGAAAGCGAGCGGGCGCTCGTCGCGCGCATTGCAAAGGATGTTGAAACGGCGCGCCAACTTTTGGAAAACCGCGCTTGAAAACTTGCATTTGCCTGTTTACAAGGCGAGGCAGATGTGGTAAAATATGAAGAACTTTGAACCGGCTACATGGTTTTGCGATTCTCCGACGCATTACTCTGTTGCCGGGGATACAGAAATAATGGAGGATACCACAATGACCAAACAGGAAATCATCGAAAAGTATGCCTTGCACGAGGGCGACACCGGTTCTCCCGAGGTGCAGATCGCGCTGCTCACCGAGCGCATCAACCACCTGAACGAGCACCTCAAGCTGCATAAGAAGGATCACCATTCCCGTCGCGGCCTGCTCAAGATGGTCGGTCAGCGCAGAGGCCTTTTGAACTATCTGAAGGAAAAGGACATCGAGCGCTACAGAGCGATCCTTGCAAGCTTGAACCTCAGAAAGTAAAGAAATGGGCGGGGCTTGAACCCGCCTTTCTTTTATTTTCTTCGTTTGAGCATTCGCTCTGTGAAATGGGAAGTTTTGAAAGAAGATAAAGGAAAAGAAGGAGCAAAAAAGAGAGATGCAAAGGACATTCGAAGTGGAAATCGGCGGCCGCAAGTGGACCGTCGAGACCGGCAAATATGCCGAGCAGGCCGGCGGTTCCTGCCTCGTGCGCTGCGGAGACACCGCGGTGCTCGTGTGTGCGACCGTGGCCAAGGCTCCGCGTGACGGCGTGGACTTTCTGCCGCTGAGCGTGGAGTTTGAAGAGAAGCTGTATTCCGTGGGCAAGATCCCCGGCGGTTTCATCAAGCGGGAGGGCCGCCCGTCTGAAAAGGCGGTGTTGACGGCCCGGCTCATCGACCGGCCGCTCCGTCCGCTGTTCCCGAAGGGGTTCTATAACGACGTGCAGGTGATCGCCACGGTCCTGTCGGTTGAGCAGGACATTGCGCCGGATGTCGTTGCCATGAACGGTTCGTCGATCGCACTGTCCATCAGCAATGCGCCGTTTGCCGGCCCGACCGGCGCGGTGAGCGTGGCGCTCGTGGATGGCGAGTACATCCTCAACCCCAATTGCGAGCAGCGTGAAAAGAGCCGCCTCAGCCTGACGGTGGCCGGCACGCGCGATGCGGTCATGATGGTCGAGGCCGGCGCCAAAGAGGTGACGGAGGAGGAGATGCTCGGCGCGATCCTGTTTGCGCATGAAGAGATCAAGAAGATCGTCGCCTTTATCGAGGGGATTCAGGCGGAAATCGGCAAGCCCAAGATGCAAGTGGAGATCCACCATCCTGACGAGAAGCTCACCGAAGAGGTGCGCGCCTATGCGTTTGAGAAGGTGGAGTGGGCGCTCGATACATTCGACCGCTATGAGCGCGAGGCGCGCAGCCAGCAGGTGAAGGAGGAGACCATTGCGGCGTTTGCCGAGTCCTACCCAGACTCTGCCAAGGATGTGGACGCCATTCTGTACAACATCACAAAGGAAATCGTCCGCGACAAGATCATCAATCGCCACATCCGCCCGGATGGTCGCGCATTGGACGAGATCCGCCCCATCTGGTGCGAGGTCGGCATTCTGGGCCGTACGCACGGCAGCGCGGTGTTCACCCGCGGCCAGACACAGGTCTTGACCGTGGCGACGCTCGGCACCATCCGTGAGGCGCAGATCCTCGACGGCATTGGCCTTGAGGACAGCAAGCGCTATATGCACCAGTACAACATGCCGCCGTACAGCGTCGGCGAGACGCGTCCCATGCGCAGCCCAGGCCGCCGCGAAATCGGCCACGGCGCGCTGGCGGAGCGCGCGCTGGAGCCCATGCTGCCTTCCGAGGCGGAGTTCCCGTACTGCATGCGCCTCGTGTCCGAGGTCATCAGCTCCAACGGTTCCACGTCCCAGGCTTCGATCTGCGCGAGCACGCTGGCGCTGATGGATGCGGGCGTGCCGATTAAAAAGCCCGTTGCCGGCGTGGCCATGGGCCTGATCAAGGACGATGCGAACGGCAATATCGCCATCATGACCGACATCCAGGGTCTTGAGGATTTCCTGGGTGATATGGACTTCAAGGTGGCCGGTACGCGCGAGGGCATCACGGCCATTCAGATGGACATCAAGATCAAGGGCATCGACCGTGAGATCCTGACGCGTGCGCTGGAGCAGGCGCGCAAGGGCCGCCTGTTCATCCTCGATCGCATGATGGAGACGATCTCCGAGCCGCGCGCTGAGTTGTCGCCCTATGCGCCGCGCATTCTGTCGTTTACGATCCATCCGGACAAGATCCGCGACGTCATCGGCAGCGGCGGAAAGACGATCAACAAGATCATCGCGGACACCGGCGTCAAGATCGACATCGAGGACGACGGCACCGTGTTCATCGCGTCGCCGGATGCTGCGGCGGCAGCGGAGGCCAAGCGCATCATTGACGGCATCGTGAAGGATATCGAGATTGGCGACGTGTATCTCGGCACCGTGGTCAACATCCAGAAATTCGGCGCGTTTGTCAACCTGACGCCCGGCAAGGACGGCTTGCTGCATATTTCGCGCCTTGCCAACAAGCGCGTGGATAAGGTGGAGGACGTCGTACAGCTGGGCGACCAGATTCTCGTGCGCGTCATCGACATCGACAAGCAGACCGGCAAGATCAGCCTGACCCGCAAGGATCTGCTGCCGGCGGATCAGCAGTAATTACAAAAGCGTCCCAAGGGAGGCGCAGCCCCATGCTGCGCCTCTTTGCATAACCGAACAGCCCGGCGAATACGTTAGAGCATACCAAAGCTTTGGAGGTGCGTATGAACCGGGAGCGCAATGTGGACGGGCTGATGAACGCGGTCAACGTGTTCATCATTTTGATCATTGTATTGCTGTATGTGGTAACGGGTACCGGCCTTGGTGACGACGCCATTGCCGCGCTTTCGTCGGATACCGTGTACCGGGGTAGCGGGCAGGGCCTGGTGGCGCTGGAGTGCGCAGTCAGCTGGAACGCCGAGGCGCTGCCGGACATGCTCGACCTGCTCAGCGAGCGCGATGTGCAAATGACGTTTTTCGTCAGCGGAGAGTGGGCGCGGGTCAACGGCTCCATGTTGCGTCGCATGGTGGAGGACGGCCATGAAATCGGCACCATGGGCTACCTGCCCATGCTCGACGGCGACGAGTCGCTCATCCGGTCCGATCTGCAGGCGTCGACAGCCGTCATTGCTTCCGCAACAGGGGTGGAACCGACCTATTACTATTCCGGCCTGCGGGATCGCTCCGTGTCGCTCCGCGCGGCGGATGCGCTTGGCATGACCCACATCATGTGTTCGAGCGACCTGCTCAGCGCGCGCGGCGACGCCGTGGATATCGCTACGCGTGCATCGGAGCATGTGTTTGATGGAAGTATAGTACTGTTCCAACCGACGGGCGCCGCGCTGGAGGCGCTGCCCACGATTCTCGATGCAATCACGGAACAGGGCTACCGGGTGACGACCGTCGGCAACGTATTGAAGCAGTGAGGAGAGCGCAATGACAATCATTCGGGAACTGAAAAACGGCGTACGGGTTGCAATGGAACGGATGGATCATGTCCGTTCCGTTTCCATAGGCATTTGGGTCAATACCGGCTCAGTCCGCGAGGGCGATGACGAAGGCGGCGCGTCGCACTTCATCGAACACATGGCCTTCAAGGGGACGCCTACGCGCACGGCAGAGCAGATTGCGGCGGAGATGGATGCCATTGGCGGCAGCCTGAACGCCTTTACGTCTAAGGAGTGCACTTGCTTCTATGCAAAAGTGCTGGACGAGCATTTGCCCATTGCAGTGGATCTGTTGTCCGATATCACGTTCCATTCGACGTTCGAGGCGGAAGAACTCGAGCGGGAAAAGCGCGTGATCGTTGAGGAGATCCTGATGACGGAGGATACGCCCGAAGATTTGACGGCGGAACGGGCCAACGCGTTGTTTTTCCAGCAGGACCCATTGGCTAGGCCGATCCTGGGCACGCGCGAGAGCGTGACGGCGTTTGACCGCGAGCGGCTGCTGGGCTATCGTACGGCGCACTATACGCCGCGCAACACCGTGGTCGCCTGTGCGGGGCACTTTGAAGAAGAGACGCTGCTCAAGCTGCTCGAGGACAAGCTCGATCTTGCGGCGTCGGATCTGGCTGCCGCCCCACTTCGGCAGGCCTATCCGGGCGGCGCCCGCGCAGAGTGTGTGCAAAAGGACATCGAGCAGGTACACCTGACGCTGATGTTCCCTGGCTTTGCGCGCGATGCGGCCGGGCAGTATCCGCTGGCAATTTTGTCGAACATCATCGGCGGCAGCATGAGCTCCCGCCTGTTCCAGAGCATCCGCGAACAGCGAGGCCTGGCCTATTCGGTCTATTCCTATCCGGTTTTCTATGCGTCGACCGGCACGTTTGCGCTGTATGCCGGTACGGGCGAGGCGCAGGCCGTGGAGGTGGTGAAACTGATGCGGGAGGAGCTGGCGCGCCTGCGTAGCGACGGCGTGACCCCGGAGGAGTTCGACCGGTGTAAGGCGCAGCTCAAGGGCAGCTATCTGTTGGGACTGGAAGGGAGCGGCGCGCGCATGAACGTCATCGGCAAGGTCGCCTTGTTACAAAACCGTGAATATCGGGAAGAGGATACCCTAAACCGCATTGCCTGTGTTACAATAAAGGATGTGGAAGACATGATTCCGACCGTTTTGGACGAGTCGCAGATGTGCGCCTCCTTTGTCGGGCGTGTCGAGCATCAGCGCGATGCGCTATTGCAGTCGCTTAAGTAAGCCGGCGATGCCGGGTAGGGGGGAGGCAATGACCATGGACAAGCTGGAACGGATTTTTGCGATGCAGCAGGCGCTCAATGACGATATCCAAACGCGCCGCCATCTCAATTTTACGCAGGAGGAATGGCTCCAGAAGACGATCCTGGCGACGATATCCGAGCTGGCCGAGGTGCTGGACGAGACCAATTTTAAATGGTGGAAAAACCATCAGCCGATTGACGAGCAGGCGCTCAAAGGAGAGCTTGTGGACGTGTTGCACTTTTTTATCAGCCTGTGCCTGCGCAGCGGCATGGACGCGGACGAGCTGTACCGCCTGTATTGTGAAAAGAACCGGGAGAACTTCGACAGGCAATACGGCCGTTCGGAGAAAAAGGGATACGAGGTCGAATAGAGATGGCCAGACAGCGCGTTCGCCTGCGCGGCAGGTTTTTCCTGATTTTATTTGGCATGATGGGTTTTGTGGCCCTTGGGATTGTGCTTCTTACCGGCAGCGGCGGCACGGCCGAAGCGCGGTACGGCGATGTAACGGGCACGATTGACATGACCGCTGCGATCATTCGCGACGAGTCCACCGTTTCGACAGACCGGTATGAAAAGATCATCTTTTCCGTGGTAGAGGGGCAGTCGGTTGCCAACGGCGCACAGATCGCCCAGGTGTTCCGCCTGGGCTACCAGGATGAGAGCACCGTGACGCTGCTGCGTCTGCAACGGGAGATCTATGAATACCAGAAGAGCATGATCGGTGCGGACGCAGCTACGGGGCTTGCCGACATTGAAACGCGCATTGCCGATCTGGAAGCGCAAATTCGGGATGCGGCGCGCGGGGACAGCGACGCCGACATGCTGCAGCTGGAGCAGTCGCTCAAGAGCTTGCAGACTGAACGGGCTACCTATTTGCAGAACAATGTCCAGGCGGACGCCACGTTGACGTCTCTCTACAGTAGCCTGGCAGAGCAGGAAAACGCGCTTTCCAACTGGACGCGCAATATCGTCAATTCCGCGGGTAACGGTGTGGTGAGCTTTTATTTTGACGGGTACGAACGCGTGCTCAACGCTTCACAGATCGATACCATCAACGCCGCGCTGATCAACAGCGTGGTCAGGGGCGGCAACACGGCAAGCAGCCTCTCTACTACAACGTCTGAAACGCCGCTTTACCGGCTTGTGCAGAACACACACTGGTATATCGCGTTTGTAACGCGTGCAGACGAGCCGATGCGCACGACGGCGGGGGAACAGTATTACGTTGTATTTGACGATTATTCCACGTTGACGTACCAGGGCACGGCGCTGGCGCCCATTGTGACGGAATCCAGTGTGGTGAACATTCTGGAATTTAATGTGGATATTGGCGACCTGCTTGACATCCGCACGGTCAACGCCATCGTTACCAAGTCTGCGCAGGGCGTGATGGTGCCAGTGGACGCCATCGCCTATGAAGCAGGCATCCCATCCGTCGAGGTGCAGAGCGGGGAGGCCACCTATCGCGTGACAGTCAACATTCTGGCGGCGGACGAGGACAACGCCGTTGTCGCCCCGGTCAACGCCAGCGACACGCTCATTTCGGGACAGAGGATTATCAAGCCATGAGTACCATCGTAGAAAATCTGCAACAGGTGCGCGAGAGAATGGAAGCGGCCTGCGCCGCGGCTGGACGCAGTGCGGATGCGGTTCGACTGATTGCCGTAACCAAGTTTGTCGATGTCGCCCGTATTGAAGAGGCGGTCGCCGCAGGCGTGCGCGAGGTGGGGGAAAATCGCGCGCAGGAGCTAACGGAAAAGTTAACTTTTTTTGAACAGCATGGATGCGACGTTCATTTCATTGGACAACTACAAACGAATAAGATAAAATACGTTTGTGGCGCTGTTAAGCTGATTCATTCCGTGGATCGTCTGCCGCTTGCGCAGCAGCTGCAACGCCGTGCCGCGTCGCTTGGGCTGGTGCAGGATGTCCTGCTGCAGGTCAACGTGGGCGACGAAGCGCAAAAGGGTGGAGCAGCGGTGGATGCGCTGCTGCCCCTGCTCGAGTCCGTGGCGCAGTTGCCCAATTTGTGTGTGCGCGGCCTGATGTGCGTACCGCCGGCGCTGCCGCCGGAGCAGGCACGCGCGTATTTTGCCTCCCTGCGCGAGCTGCTGTTTACCGCGCACAACCGGTTTCCCGAATTGCCGCTTACGGAATTGTCCATGGGCATGACACACGATTTTGAAGCGGCCATTTTGGAAGGAGCTACCATGGTGCGCGTTGGCACAGGGATTTTTGGCGCACGGAGGACATAACACCTGGTCACAATTCTGCCGGTGCAGAATTTTCGATGGATATTTTTGATCGGAGGAGTCTGGATGGCGAGCCTGTACAACAAGTTTTTGGATTTTATCGGCATTGAAGAGACGGACGATATCGACGAAGAAGATTCGTACTATCGGGACGAGCCTCCGGCCCGTCGTGGCAACGACAACGTCGTCAATTTCAACAACCGGTCGTCTGCCGCGCAAGCGCCCGCACGCCGCGGGCATGAGCGCGCATCGCAGCAGCCGGCTGGTGGCGGCCTGCCGGTGTCCGGCGGCATGAAGATGATCGTCTATCATCCCGTCAGCTATGAAGATACGCAGAACATCATAGACAACATCAAAAACCGAAAGCCGGTCATCGTCAACATGGAAGAGCTGGAGATCGATTGCGCACAGCGCATTCTGGATTTTCTCTCCGGCGCCGTCTATGCGCTCAATGGCACCATGTCGAAGATTTCCCGGGGCATCTTTGTCGTTGCGCCCAATAATTATGACGTGGTGGGCAACGGCGAAGATGAGTACGACATGTAACGGACAGGTGCGGAATTCGGCATGACCAAGATCGAGGACATCGTCAAAAAGGAATTTTCCCGCTCGTTCATGGGCTATGACATGCGCGAGGTGGATTATTTTCTGGACGAGATCATCGAGCAGATGGAGACGTATGAGCGCGAACGGCAGGAGATGCTGACGGCTATGGAGTATCTGCTGCGAGAGCTTGAGCAGTTTGACGACATCGCCGACGAGGCCGAAAAACAGCTGCATGATGTAGACGGCGGACAGGCCGCTGCTTCGGATGCCAGCCGCGCGCGTCGCCGTTCGACGCGCGTCCATCCGGTTGTCCCGCCGGCGGATCCTGCCGAGGAGCCGCCGGAGACGGCGGCGGAGGACGAGCCAATCGTGCTCGAAGAATTTGAGGTGTATGCCGCAGCGCCGGTGGAGGAGGCAGTACGGGAGAACGGTTCAGACGCCCCAGAGGAGCCGGATGCGCCTGATGAGCCTGACGCGCCGTCGGAAGCGGGTGCTACAGACACGCCTGACGCGAGCGAACAGCGCAAGTGTGAGGAGACGGCGGTGGAGCGGGAGACTGCTGTCGCTGACGACGACGCCCGTTCCCAAGGCGAGGAGCCAACCGACTGTGAAGAAACGAACGCCAATTAACACCATACCGCCCATGACGAAGACCGAGCTGCGCGAACTGGGTATCGAGCAGCTCGATTTTGTGTACATTTCCGGCGATGCCTATATCGACCATCCGAGCTTTGGCACGGCGATCATTGCGCGCGTTCTGCAAAGCCACGGCTATACCGTGGGCATCATTGCCCAGCCCGACTGGACGGACGTGCAGGCGTTTCGCCGGTTGGGCTGTCCAAGGCTTGCGTTTCTCGTCTCTTCCGGCAATATCGATTCCATGGTCAACCACTATTCCGTGGGCGGCCGCCGACGCACCGAGGATCTTTATTCTCCGGGCGGTCGCGCCGGGCTGCGGCCGGATCGCGCTGTGATCGTATACGCAAACCGTTGTCGGGAGGCCTATGCGCATGTCCCGGTGGTGATCGGCGGGCTGGAGGCCAGCTTGCGGCGCTTTGCGCACTATGACTACTGGGATGACCGTGTACGCCATTCCATCTTGTATGACGCCGGCGCCGACCTGTTGCTTTACGGCATGGGGGAGCGGACGATCGTCGAACTCGCGGACGCGCTTGAACGGGGATGCCCTGTACGCGAGATTCGCTCGATCCGCGGCTCCTGTTTTCGTGTCAATCGCCAGGATGAGCTGCCGGTGGGCTGTTTGCTGCTACCCTCCTACGGCGAGGTAGCGGGCGACGTATGCGCCTATGCGCGGGCCTTTCAGATGGAGGCCGGAGAACAGGACGCGTTGCGCGGCAAGCCGCTGGCGCAGGCGCATGAAAAGGGGTATCTGGTGGCCAACCCGCCGGCACGGCCGCTGAGCACGGAGGAACTGGACGCCGTGTATGCGTTGCCGTTTACGCGCCGTCCGCACCCGATCTATCACGATCCGATACCGGCGCTCGATGAGGTGGCGTTTTCGGTAACTTCGTCGCGTGGGTGCTTTGGCGGCTGCAGCTTTTGTGCGCTCACGTTTCATCAGGGGCGCGTAGTGCAGGCGCGCAGCCATGATTCCATCGTAACGGAAGTGCGCCGTCTGACGCATGATCCCGATTTTAAGGGCTATATTCACGACGTGGGCGGCCCCACTGCCAATTTCCGTGAGCCGGCGTGCGATAAGCAGCGCCGCGTGGGCGTTTGCCGTGACAGGCAGTGTATTGGCTTTACCGTCTGTCCGAATCTGCGCGTCACGCATACGGACTATGTCGCGCTCCTGCGCAAGCTGCGCGCGGTGCCCGGCGTGAAAAAAGTGTTCATCCGTTCCGGCGTCCGGTATGATTACGTGATGTATGACCGGGACGATACCTTCCTGCGGGAGTTGATCCGGCACCACATCAGCGGCCAGCTCAAGGTGGCGCCGGAGCACGTGTCCGATCGGGTGCTGCAGTATATGAACAAGCCGCCCCATGCGCTGTACGAGCGGTTTGAACAGCGTTACCGCCAGCTAAACTGCAACGAAGGACGCAAGCAGTATCTGGTGCCCTATCTGATGTCGTCGCATCCGGGCGCGGAGCTGTCCGACGCAATCGAGCTGGCGTGCTATCTTAAGAAAAAGGGCCTGCGGCCGCAGCAGGTACAGGACTTTTACCCGACGCCCGGCACGCTCTCTACCTGCATGTATCATACCGGCTTGGACCCTCGCACGATGCAGCCGGTTTATGTAGCAAAGACGCACCAGGAAAAACGCATGCAGCGTGCGCTGATGCAATATTTCCTGCCACGCAATTTCCCCATTGTCCGGCAGGCGCTGCGCCAGGCGGGACGCGAGGATCTGATCGGAACCGGCAGGGAGTGCCTGGTTCCGCCGGAAAATCGCCATCCTGAGAAGAATGCTGTTGACAAACGGAGGCACAGCAGATAAAATAAACGATGGTCGTATTTTCGGAGGATTGGCTATGGAACTGCTGGTTGCATCGGCGCTCAAAGCGGTTGGCGAACCATTTGCGTTTTCGCTGACCGAGCAGGTGCCCCCACAGCGGTTTGGCGGCCGGCTTGTCGAGTTCGATGCGCCGCTTTCCGTTGCGGGCCGGTATGTGTTCGACGGCAAGGCGTTTGCAGTGGAAGGCACGATTGACACGCGTCTGCGTTCGGTGTGCGCACGCTGTGCCGAACCCTTTACCGAACCCATGACGGTGGCGTTTTCGGAGCGCTTTGTCAAGGCGGCCGACTGTACGCCGGATTCCGAAACCTATCTCTATGAGGGAGATCGGCTCTGCCTGGATCAGGCTGTGATGGACAACCTGTTTCTGCAATTACCGCTGACAAGTGTTTGCCGACCGGATTGCAGGGGACTTTGCCCGATTTGCGGCGTCAACCGCAACACGCATGCCTGCTCCTGTGATCCGGAGCGGCCGACCGGCGCGTTTGCCGCGCTGCATGAGATTCGAAATGATCATTAAGGAGGTGTAATCATGGCGGTACCCAAGAGAAAAACTTCTAAGGCGAGACGGGATTCGCGCCGGGCGAACAACTTTAAGCTCGAACAGCCGAATCTGGTTGAGTGCCCGCAGTGCCACGAGCTCAAGACGTCGCACACCGTATGCAAGAAGTGCGGGTATTACGATGGCAAGCTGGTCGTCGACATGGAACAAAAGGAAAAGAAGAACGCGTGACCGCGCGTTGCACCATTGTTTCCGTGAACACCGTCTTTTTGAATGCAAGGGAGACTTTCATCCTGCTGGGTGAGGGTCTTTTTTCCGTTGCCTGAACGGCCTGTTGGCCTTGCTGGCAACGAACTGGACGATAGGGGGAGGATTGAATGAGGATTGCCGTAGATATCATGGGTGGGGACCATGCGCCTGACGCGGTGTTGGAAGGGTGTATGGCGGCCCTGCCGCGGCTGACGCCGGAGACGGAACTGCTGCTTTTCGGAGCGGAGTCTGCCATACGCAGCTATCTGCCCAGAACGGAAGATGCCCGTTTGCATGTTTGCCCGACGAGCGAGATCGTTGGCTGTGATGAATCGCCCACGCGCGCCATTCGCGCGAAAAAAGATTCTTCGCTGGTGCGCGCCGTGCAGGCGGTTGCCAACGGTGAGGCGGATTGCGTGGTTTCGGCCGGCAACACCGGCGCGCTACTGGCCGCGGCGACGCTGATTATCCGCCGCATTGCGGGCGTCAAGCGTCCTGCGCTGGCGCCGCTGTTGCCAACGGTCAACGGTGGCCACGTACTGCTGCTCGACAGCGGTGCAAACACCGATTGTAAGCCCGCGTATCTGCAGCAGTTTGCGCTCATGGGCGCCGCGTACATGATGTGTGTGCACGGTCTTCCACAGCCGCGTGTCGGCCTGCTCAACAATGGCGCCGAGTCGGAAAAGGGAAACGAGCTGACAAAGGCTGCCTATGCGCTGCTGGAACAGACTCCCATCCGTTTTGCCGGCAATTGCGAGGCACGGGATGTGCTTTTTGGTGATTTTGATGTCGTCGTCTGCGACGGATTTGATGGCAATGTGCTGCTCAAGGGGATCGAGGGGACGGCCGGCGCAATGATGACGCTGCTACGTCAGAACCTCAAGCTCTCGCTGCGAACCAAATTGGGCGCAGCGCTCGCCATGCCGGCGTTCCGTGCGCTCAAGCATGCGCTGGACTATACCGAGCAGGGCGGTGCGCCGCTGCTGGGCGTGAAGGGCGGCGTCATCAAGGCGCACGGGAGCTCCAATGCGAAGGCGTTCTCCAACGCGCTGCTGCAGGCCGAACGGCTCGTGCTGGGCGATGTGACGGGGCGGATCGAGGCTGCGCTTGAATCGCTGCCGGCTGAGGATTGACAGAACCCGTTGCTTCATATAAAATAGCTTCATCTTGGCACATCCATTGATCGGTATGTACAAGATGACTAAGATCGTGAAAGACAGTATTGGAGAATGAGAGGGAGATATCATGTATTTTGATAAGGTGCGCGAGATTATCACTCGCCAGTTGGACATCGACCCAGAGTCGGTGAAGATGGAGAGCCGACTGATCGACGACCTTAAGGCGGATTCGCTGGACATTGTCGAGCTGGTCATGGATCTGGAGCAGGAGTTTGATGTGGAGATCCCCGACGAGGATCTGCCAAAAGTGCAGACCGTTGCGGATATCGTCAATTTTCTCGAAAACCGCTGAGCACTTGCTCTGCCGGGACGCCCGCATCGCATGGTGCGGGCCGTTTTGTTGGGAAAGGAGAGAACATGGAGGATTGGGCACTGTCGCTGGACGCACTGCAACAGGCCATTGGCTACTCGTTCCGCGAACCGAAGCTGCTGATGACGGCGTTGACGCATTCGTCCTTTGTCAAGGGCGATGGCGCGAACGCCGATCACAACGAGAGGCTGGAGTTCCTTGGGGACGCGGTGCTGGAGCTGTCTGTCAGCGAACGTCTGTATCAGGAATACCCGGAGATGGACGAGGGGGCGATGACGCGGCTGCGCGCGCGGCTCGTGTGTGAAAGCGCGTTGTTTTTGGCGGCCCAGCCGATCGGCCTTGCGGCCTGCCTGCGCCTTGGGCACGGGGAGGAGCGTTCCGGCGGGAGGGACAAGCCGTCCGTCGTGTCCGACGCGCTGGAGGCGCTCATCGGCGCCATCTATCTCGATGGGGGCCAGCAGGCAGCCCGGGCCTTTGTGGAGGCGCACGTGGTCGAGCGGCTGGAGCTGTCGTCGGTTGCGTCACAGGACAAGGATTATAAGACGCGCCTGCAGGAACATGTGCAGAAACAGCACCTTGGCCGGCTGCGCTATGAGCTGGTCGGCGCCGATGGACCGGAGCACCACAAGGCGTTTACCATGCGTGTATTGCTCAACGACCAGGAGATTGGCCGCGGCGAGGGCGGCACGAAACAGCGCGCCGGACAGCAGGCGGCACAGCGCGCGCTGCAGCAAATGCTGGCGCCGCAGGACGGGGGAGGGACTGCGCCTTGCGACTGAGCAGACTGGAGATCAATGGGTTTAAGTCCTTTGCCCGCAAGACGGAGCTGGTCTTTGGCAACGGCATTACAGCTGTCATTGGACCGAACGGCAGCGGCAAGAGCAACATCGCAGACGCCGTGCGCTGGGTGCTGGGCGAGCAGAGTGCACGTGCCCTGCGCGGCACGCGCATGGAGGACGTTATTTTTAACGGCACACAGCGGCGCCGCGCGCAGGCCTATTGCGAAGTGACGCTCACGTTCGACAATGCCGACGGAGCCCTGCCGGTTCCCTTTTCCGAGGTGGCCGTCACCCGACGTGTCTACCGCAGCGGGGAGAGCGAATACTGTCTCAACCATACGGCGTGCCGGTTGCGGGATATTTTGGAGCTGTTTCGCGATACGGGCATCGGCAAGGACGGCTATTCCATCATTGGGCAGGGCAAGGTAGATGAGATCCTGTCCAACAAGTCGGAGGAACGGCGCGCGGCGCTGGAGGAAGCGGCGGGCGTCATGCGATACCGCGTGCGCAAGGAAGAGGCGGCCCGCAAGCTGGAGCACACGGAGAAGAACCTGGAGCGGATCGACGATATCCTGACGGAACTGGGCGACCGCCTGCAGCCGCTGGAGGAACAGAGCGCTGCGGCGCGCGCGTTTTTAAAACTGCGCGACGAGCTGCGCGACCTGGAGGTCAACCTGTTTCTGTATCAATATGACCGCAACCGGGAACGGTTGTCGAGCCTGGAATCGGCCATCCGCCAGATGGAAGAGGAAGAGGCGCAAAACGAGGCGCTTTCCGCCGAATTGCAGACGGAAGCGGATGCACTGGAGCGGCAGGTTGCAGAACTGGACGCGACGCTTTCCGAACAGCAAAACCGGCTTGTCTCCCTGCTGTCCGGCGTCGAGACGCACGTGGGTGAGTGCAACCTGCTGCTGGAGCGCAGGGAGCATGCCAAAGCGGAGTTGCAGCGTTTACAAGCGGAGCGCGATCGCCTGACAGAGCGAAGCGAAGAGCTGGGACAAACGCTTGCTGAGATGACCTCCGATACGGCGGGCGAAGCGGCCATGGCGCAGCTGACGCGGGACATCGCCGCCGCGGAGGCATCGCTTGCCGCACAAGATGCTGCGCTGCTCACGGCAGAAGCCGAGCTGGAGCGCAGGAAAAACGAGATGATGGAGGCCATGAACCGGCTGGCCGATGCCAAGAGCGGTTCCTCCCGCTTTGACGCGATGGCCGCCGCCATAGCGGAGCGCCTGGAGGCGATTGCCCGGCAGTGGACGGAACAGACTGGCGCGCGCGCTGCGCTGGAGACGGAATATACCGAGGCGCAGGCAGAACTTTCAGAGCTGACGCAGGCCCGGCAGACGCTGCAGGGAGAGCTGGATACCGCCCTGCAAAACCGCGCCGCGCTCGAGAAGCGGCATGCCGACGCGGTCGCCGAGCAACACGGCCTGGAGCAGGAGACCGGCTCCATGCGCTCGCGCCTGCGCGTATTGCGCGAAATGGCCAGGTCGCGCGAGGGATATTATACGAGCGTCAAACGCCTCATGGACGATGCTGCGTGCGACAAGCAGCTTGCCGCGTCCGTTGTCGGCATCGTGGCAGAACTCATCCATGTGCCGAAGCGATTTGAAACGGCCATTGGCATGGCGCTGGGTTCCTCGCTGCAAAACATCGTTACGCCGACGGCCGAGGACGCCAAATATGTGATCGAGTATCTGCGAAGAAAGGACTATGGCCGCGCGACGCTGCTGCCCATCTCCCTGTTGCATCGCAATCCGGCGAACGAAGCCGAGTTGCGGCAGCTGCGCATGGAACACTGCCTTGGATTGGCGTCGGAACTGGTCGAGTGTAACGACGAGATGCGCCCGGTCGTCGAATACCTGCTGGGCAGGACGGCGGTCGTGGAGGATCTTGCGGCCGGGATCGCCTTGAAGAAGAGGACCGGCGGCGCGTTTCATATTGCCACGCTGGAGGGCGACATCATCAGCACCGGCGGCGCCATGAGCGGCGGCAGCCAGCAGAAGCGCAGCTTTTCCCTGCTCGGACGCGAGCGGGAAATGGAGGAGCTGCAACAGGCGCTGCAGCAGAAGGAAGCACGCCTGGAGACGCTGCAGGGCACATGCGAGGAGCTGCGCAAGGCGCTGCTGCTGGCCGACATGCAGGCGGACGCCTTCCGCGCGGAATTGCATGAAAAAGATCTGGCCATTACGCGCCAGAGCGAGAAAGTGGACATCATCGACCGCGACCGCGCGCGGGCCGAGGAACAGGCCGGGCAGCTCGAAGAAGAACGGCAGCAGCTCGACGAAAACCTGGCCGATATCCGCCGCCAGCGGGAAGAGAGCGTGGCGCTGCAGCGCGACATCGAGTTGGGCAACGCAACGTCTCGGGAGGATGTGCAGCGGACGCAGGCAGCGCTGGCCGAAAAGCGTGCGGCGCGTGAGGCGGCGTCAAAGCAGCTGACGGAGCAGAAGGTGCGCCTGATGGCGCTACAAAAGGAGCGCGACGCCGTGCAGGCCGAGCACAACCGGCTGGCTGCCGAGCAGGACGCGGTAAAGAACGCCATTCTTGCGCAGGAGACGGCGATACAGGAGACGACCGGGCAGATTGCGGCCGCCGAGCGACGCCTCGCGGAGATGCAGCAGGACGTGCAGGCCGAGCAGGCGCAAGCGGGCGCACAGAAGGAGCAGCACCGCCGACTGGAGGAAGAGCGGGCTGCCCGTGCCGACTCACTCGCGCAGCTGCGCAAGCGCCGCGAGGAAGCATTGCAATCCACACGAGAAATTGGAGAGCGCAAGCACCGGCAGGAGCTGCAGAAGAGCCGCGCAGAAATGGAGCTGGCCGGCATGCAGGACCGCATTTGGGAGGAGTATGAGCTCACCTATGAAAATGCCCTTCCCTACCGCCACGACATCCCCATCGCCGCGTCCGGAACTCGCGTGAATGAAATCAAGGCGGAGATCCGCGACATGGGTGACATCAACCTGAGCGCCATCGAAGATTACCGCGCCGTTTCAGAGCGGCATGCGGCGCTCGCGGCCCAGAGTGCGGATCTGCGGCAGGCAAAGGCCGATCTGGAAACGCTGATCGCGGAGCTTACCGACACGATGCAGGATGAATTCTCCCGGCAACTGCACGTCATCCAGCAGAACTTTACCCGCGTGTTTGCGGAGCTGTTTGGCGGCGGGTATGCCGAGTTGCGCCTGTCCGACGAAAAGGACGTGCTCGGGTGTGATATCGACATCATTGCGCAGCCGCCCGGCAAGAAACTGCAGCTGCTCTCGCTGCTTTCTGGCGGGGAACGCGCGCTGACCGCCATTGCGCTGCTATTTGCCATGCTACAGCTCAAACCGCCGGCGTTTTGCGTGCTGGACGAGATCGAATCTTCGCTCGATGAGGTGAACGTAACGCGTTTTGCCGATTACCTGAAGGCCTATTCCGACGAGACGCAGTTCATCATCATTACGCACCGCAAGGGCAGCATGGAGGTCTGCGACTCGCTCTATGGCGTGTCCATGGAAGAGCGTGGCGTGAGCAAGGTCGTCTCCGCGCGGTTCGATGCGGCCGGTTGACCGCAATAGCAGGGTGGTTGAGGATTTGTATACAGCCGGAGGTGTGGAACGTGGAGCAGAAAAAGATTACATTTTTTGAAAAACTCAAGTCCGGGCTGAGCCGCACGCGCGACAGCGTGTTTTCCGGCCTCTTTCACAGCGAGGAGCGCGTTAACGACGAGTTTTTCGACGAATTGGAAGAGGGCATGATCCTGGCCGACATGGGCATGGAAACGACGCAACGGCTTCTCGAGGCGCTTCGCGAGCGCGTGAAGCTGGAGCGGATTACCGAACGTGCCGCAGCGCGCGAAGCGCTGATCCGCCTGGTAGCCGATGCCGTGCGGCCGAAGACGCCGTTTCTCGCGGACCAGGGGCCGGCGGTGCTGCTGATCGTGGGTGTCAACGGCGTGGGCAAGACCACGTCCATCGGCAAGATCGCATATTGCTATAAGCAGCAGGGCCGCCGCCCGATGCTTGCCGCCGGAGACACGTTCCGCGCCGCTGCCGCAGAGCAGCTGGGCGAATGGGCGCGGCGTGCCGACGTGCCCATGGTGCGGCACGGAGAGGGCGCGGACCCGTCTGCCGTCGTGTACGACGCCATTGCGTCGAGCCGGGCAAAGGGCTGCGACCTGCTCATTTGCGACACGGCCGGCCGGCTGCACAACAAGGCCAACCTGATGAACGAGCTGTCCAAGATGCGCCGCATCATCAGCCGCGAACTGCCGGAGGTGCCGTGCGAGACGCTGCTTGTGTTGGATGCGACGACCGGGCAGAACGCCGTGGCACAGGCGCAGGCCTTTTCCCAGGTAACCGGGCTGTCCGGCGTCATCCTGACCAAGCTGGACGGTACGGCAAAGGGCGGCGTCGTCGTTGCCGTCGCCGAGGCGCTCGGCATTCCCGTCCGCTTTATCGGCGTGGGCGAACAGCTGGACGACTTGCGCCCGTTCGATGCCGACGCGTTTGCCGCCGCTTTGTTCTGAGTGCGGGCCTACTGCGACCTATCCGCCTGCCGCGCGTATGTGCGGCAGGTTTTTACTTGACAATTTGCAAAAACTCCGTATAATAGACAAGGTGTAAAGCAAATGACTTTACAGGGGCGGAAGATGCGATGGACCGTTTGATCGAGCTCGGGCAGCTGTTTGCTTATTATGGCGCCTGTTTGACGGAGCGCCAGCGCAGCCTGGTAGACGCCTATGCGAATGAGGATCTGTCCCTTGGCGAGCTGGCCGAACGGGAGCACATTTCCCGGCAGGGCGCGCGCGATGTGATTGTGCGCGCCGAACAGCAGCTTCGGGACATGGAGCGGCAGCTGGGGCTGATCCGCCGGCACATGCGGCTTTCCGCGCAGCTGGACCGCCTTTCCGACCTGGCGCGCGCGCTGCCAAAAGACACGGCACAACGGCAGCCGCTGCTGGAGGGACTGGACGAAGCATACCGGATTCTGGAGGACGACGATGGCGTTTGAGGGAATTTCTTCCAAGCTGCAAGGCGTGTTCAAAAAACTGACGGGGCGCGGCAAGCTGAGCGAGAAAGACGTGCGCGATGCCATGCGCGAGATCAAGCTCGCCCTGCTGGAAGCGGACGTAAACTTTCTTGTGGTCAAAGACTTCGTCAAGACGGTGACGGAGCGCGCCGTGGGCGCAGAAGTGCTGGAGAGCCTGACGCCGGGGCAACAGGTGATCAAGATCGTCAACGAGGAGCTGACGCGGCTCATGGGCGGCACCGGCTCCAAGCTGGACTTTGGCAGCACCAAACCGGCGGTCATCCTGATGGCCGGTTTGCAGGGCGCGGGCAAGACCACGATGTGCGGCAAGCTTGCGGGTCTGATGAAAAAACAGTACGGCAAGACGCCCATGCTCGTGGCTTGCGACATTTACCGGCCGGCTGCCATCCAGCAGCTGCAGATCGTGGGCGAAAAGGTCGGCGTTCCCGTGTTTGAGCGTGGACAGAGCGACCCGGTGGAGACGGCAAAGCTCGCTATTGCCAAGGCGCAGCACGATTTTTGCGACGTGGTGTTGCTCGACACGGCCGGCCGCCTTCATATTGATGCCGACATGATGGAGGAGCTGCGCAGGATCCGCGACACGGTGCATCCGTGTGAGGTGCTGCTCGTCGTGGACGCGATGACCGGCCAGGACGCCGTCAACGTCGCGCGGCAGTTTAACGAATCAATTGAACTTACCGGCGTCGTACTCACCAAGCTCGATGGCGATACCCGCGGTGGCGCGGCTCTTTCGGTTCGAGCCGTGACCGGCAAGCCGATCAAGTTTGCAGGCGTGGGAGAGAAACTCACCGATATCGAGCTGTTCCACCCAGATCGCATGGCTTCCCGCATCCTGGGCATGGGCGACGTGCTTTCCCTGATTGAGAAAGCGCAGTCCGCGTTCGATGAGAAAAAGGCTGCGGAGCTGCAGAGCAAGCTCCGCACCGACTCTTTTACGCTGGACGACTTTCTCGAGCAGATGGATCAGCTGCAGAACATGGGCTCCATGCAGGATATTCTGGGCATGCTGCCCGGGGTCAATGCGGGGCAGCTGGGCAACCTGCAGGTGGACGAGAAGGCCATGGCTCGCACGCGTGCAATCATCTGCTCCATGACGCGGCGCGAGCGCGCCAATCCGGACATTCTGAACGCCAGCCGCCGGCGGCGTATTGCAAAAGGCAGCGGCACGACCGTGCAGGAGGTCAACCGTCTCATGAACCAGTTTGCAGCCTCTCGCAAGCTCATGAAGCAGATGACGGGCGGGCGTTTCAAAAAGGGCCGCCGCGGCGGCTTCCCATTCGGATTTTAACAGCGGTCGAACAACGGCTTTGCCGTTTTCGCAATAGAACAACACAGAAACTTTTGGGAGGAACACCGACATGTTGAAGATCAGACTGCGCAGAATGGGCGCAAAGAAAGCTCCTTTTTACCGCATCATCGTTGCGGATTCCCGTGCGCCCCGCGATGGCGCGTTTGTGGAAGAGCTGGGCTATTACAACCCGCTGACCGATCCGGTGGAGCTGAAGGTCGATGCGGAGCGTGCGGCGCACTGGATCAAGAACGGCGCCCAGCCCACCGATACCGTGCGCGCCCTGCTCAAGAAGAGCGGCGCATTGGAATGAGAAAATCGGCAGAGACGTGGCGTTCCGGCACTGGCTGCTTTGTGGCGGCCGGGACGCCGTGCGTTTCGGCAGAAAGGAAGCTTCCATAGGCGAAGCGTGGTAAAGACATGGACGAACTGGTCAGATTTATTGCAAAGAGCCTTGTGGATGATCCGGAGGCTGTACAGGTGGAGACCAAGCAGGATGGCGAGTATACCGTCATTGAGCTGCACGTTGCGCCGGGGGACATGGGCAAGGTAATCGGCAAACAGGGCAGGATTGCCAAAGCCATCCGCACGGTCGTCAAGGCGGCATCCACCCGTGAAAACGCGAAGTACATGGTGGAGATCGTTTGAATAGCGAGCAGTACCTGCGCATTGGGCAGATTGTGCGCGCGCATGGCGTACGCGGCGCGGTCAAATTGCTTCCGACGACGGATGACGTCGAGCGGTTTCGCGGCCTCGGCGAAGCCTTTCTCGAGGAGGGCGACGCCTACCGGCCTGTGGAAATCTCCGGCGTCCGGCTGCTGCCGGATGCCGTCGTGCTGCAGATCGGCGGCGTGGACAGCCGCGAAGCGGCGGACGCGCTGCGCGGCCGGTATCTGTGCGTGGACCGCGCGCATGCCGTACAGCTGCCGCCCGACACGTATTTCGTGGTCGACCTCATCGGCTGCGAGACGTTTGACACCGACGGCGCACAATATGGTCGAGTGACCGACGTGTTGGAAACGGGCTATAACGACGTCTATGAAATCGAGCACGGCAAGCTGATGGTGCCGGCGCTCAAGCGGGTGCTTTCGCTGGTGGATACGGCGCATAAGCGGATTGTGTTCGACGCTGCTGTACTCAAGGAGGTCGGCCTGTTTGAGGATTGACGTGCTTACCCTGTTCCCGGAGATGTTCGGCGGCGTGTTGGGCGCCAGCATGCTGGGCCGTGCGGCGGAAGCGGGCCTGCTGGAATTTCACGTGCACGACATCCGTGCGTATACGGAAAACAAGCACAAAAAGGCGGACGACTATCCCTTTGGCGGCGGTGCGGGCCTGGTCATGATGGCACAGCCCATTTTCGACTGCATGGAAGCGGTCTGCGCCATGGATGCGCGCCCGGCGCGGCGGATTTTGCTCACGCCGCGTGGCAGGCTGTTATCCACGTCCCGTGCGCGTGCGCTGGCGGCGCAGGAGCGACTGGTGCTGCTCTGCGGCCACTATGAAGGCGTGGACGAGCGCGTGATGGCCATCGTCGACGAGGAACTTTCGATCGGGGACTATGTGTTGACCGGCGGCGAGCTGCCGGCCATGGTGCTTATCGACTGCGTCAGCCGCTTTATCCCTGGCGTGCTGGGCTGCGAGGAGAGCGCGCAAGACGAGTCGCACGCCGGCGACGGGCTGCTGGAATACCCGCAGTATACCCGCCCGGCCGAGTTTCGGGGCATGCGCGTGCCGGAGGTGCTGCTTTCCGGCCACCATGCCAACATCCAGGCCTGGCGGCGCGAGGCGTCGCTCGAAAAGACGCGGCAAATGCGTCCGGAACTGCTTGGCACGCACGGCCGCACGCGTTGAAACAGCCCGTATTTTGGGCAAATTTAGGGTTGCAATCGGTGCGACCCTATGGTATAATCGCGTTTGTGACAATGGGCGGTCCACTGTTCGGGACCGGATATGAACGCCCATCAGTATAGTGAAGGAGAACAATTTTCATGTCAGACATCATCAGAGAACTGGAAAAAGAGCAGCTTCGCACGGATCTGCCGGAGCTCGAAGTGGGCGACACGGTTCGCGTGTTCGTGAAGGTCGTCGAGGGCAATCGCGAGCGTCTGCAGAACTTTGAGGGGATCGTCATCAAGATCCAGGGCGGCGGCGTCCGCAAGTCGTTTACCGTGCGCCGCATCTCCTACGGCATCGGCGTCGAGAGGACGTTCCCGTATCACAGCCCGCGCATCGGCCGCATCGAAGTGGTTCGTCACGGCGTTGTGCGCCGCGCAAAGCTCTTCTACCTGCGCGACCGCGCCGGCAAGGCCGCCAAAGTGCGCGAGCGCATTGTGGAAAAGAACAAGTAAGCAAGCCAATGCATCAAAAACCCCCGCGCCTGGCTGCGTCGGGGTTTTTCCTTTATGGTGGCCGCGTGGCGGCGCACGACGCGGAAAGGGGAAACGATGGAGGACAACAGAACGCAAACCCAAATACACTGGTATCCGGGGCACATGGCCAAGGCGCGCCGCATGCTGCAGGAGAATCTCAAGCTGATCGACGTCGTGGTTGAGCTGGTCGATGCGCGCGCACCTGCCGCAACGCGAAACCCGGATTTTGACGCGCTGTTTCAGAACCGAACGCGCGTCGTGCTGCTCAACAAGAGCGACCTCGCCGACCCGTCGGTCACGAAGGAGTGGGTCGCCCGCTTTGCCGGGCAGGGCGTGCTGGCGGAGGCCATTGCCGCGGCGGGGAACGCGGCAAAGAAACAGGCCGTGCGGCTGATTGAACAGGCCGCTGCGCCGCGCGTGGAAAAGATGCGCGCGCGCGGCGTCAACAAGGTCGTGCGGGTCATGGTGGCCGGCATTCCAAATGTTGGGAAATCCACATTCATCAATCGGATTGCCGGGCAGCAGCGGGCGCAGGTGGGCGACCGGCCGGGGGTAACACGCGGCAAACAGTGGGTGCGGATCACGCCATATCTGGAGCTGATGGATACGCCGGGACTCCTTTGGCCCAAGCTGGAGGTGCCGCGATTTGCGCGCCATTTGGCCTATATCGGCTCCATTCGCGACGAGGTGACGGAGGCGGACGCGCTGGCGGCGTCGCTGCTGGACGAGCTGTTGCGGCTCTGCCCGGCCGAGGTTGCGGCGCGGTATACGGGGCTTGTGCCGGGCATGACGCCGGAACAGCTGCTGGCCGCGGTCTGCCGTTGCCGCAGCTTTTATCTGTCGGGGCAGGCGCCTGATCTGGAGCGTGCGGCGCGCACGGTGCTCGACGAGTATCGGGCCGGAAAGATCGCTCGCGTGTCGCTGGAGCGGCCGGGGGAGGGTGCCGATGACGAGAATGTCTGAAGAGGAACGATTGCGTCTGCTGTCGGCACGCGACCGCGACTTCTGGTCGCAGCCGGGGTGCGTGCTGGCCGGCATGGACGAGGTGGGGCGCGGCCCGCTGGCCGGACCGGTCGTCGTCTGTTGCGCGGTGATGCCGCCGGAGCCGCTCGTGCCATATGTCAACGACTCCAAGAAACTGTCGGAGCGGCGGCGCGAATCGGTGTTTGAGGCACTCGTGGCGCACTGTGTCGCGTGGTCGCTTGCCTGGGTGGGGCCGGAGGTCGTCGACGAGATCAACATTCTGGAGGCGACCAGGCGCGGCTTTGCCGAGGCGTTTTCGCGCATTGGCACGCCTGTCACCGACGTACTGATCGACGCGCTGACGGGGTTGGATATCCCCGCGCGCCAGCATCCGCTCGTCCACGGCGACGCGCTGTCGTACTCGATTGCCGCCGCCTCCATTTTGGCCAAGGTGTCGCGCGACCGCTACATGGTCGAGCAGGATGCGCTGTACCCGCAGTATGGGTTTGCGCGCAACAAGGGGTATGGCACGAGAGAACACATCGCGGCGCTGCGCGAGTACGGCCCGTGCCCCATCCACCGCCGCTCCTTTATCGGGAAGTTCCTATGAGCACGCGGGATGTGGGACAGCACGGCGAACAGCTTGCCCTCCGCTATCTGCGCCGGAAGGGCTATGCGCTGCTGTGCCGCAACTATCGATATGGCCACTATGAGATCGACCTGGTCATGCAGGACGGGGACTACGTCGTGTTTGTCGAGGTGAAGGCTCGAACCGATGGGGAGCGGTTTGGCACGCCTGCGATGGCGGTGGGCCGCGAAAAGCAGCGCTGCCTGCTGCTTGCGGCGCAGGGGTACCTGCTCGAACACGGGTGTGCGGAGAGCCCCGCCCGCTTTGACGTGGTGGAGGTCTATCTCGCCGAGGGGAAGATTCAACATATTGTAAATGCTTTTTGGGGTTGATTGCACTTCTTTTTTGTCTATGCTATAGTGGATTGGGAAATTTTTCTGCTGATGCAGACGAAAAGTAGAAAAGAAGGGTTTCAATGCGAAAGATAGTTTCCATTCTCCTGATTCTCTGCCTGTTTCTGCCGGCGGCTGCGCTGGCGGACGAGGGGGACCATGTCTCTGGAGAGAATCTGCTGTATAATCCGGAGTTTACCGATTCCTCCGACCTGCTGCCGCTTCCCGTCGGTTGGACGCTCAGCGCCTACGACTTGAACGACTCTTCGGTGACGACGGGGCTGTCCGTGGAAGAGGACGGCAGCGTCTCCGTGATGCTATCAAATCTGATCGGAAACGATGCGCGCATCTGTCAGGATGTGGAAGTGTCGGCCGATACGGTCTATCGCCTGCGCGCTTATGTCAAGACCGAGTCGGTCAGCGGTGGGCAGGGCGCCACGCTGTCCATCGACAATTACAGCATCGACGGCTGTTTCTGCTATTCGCAGCCGCTGACGGGCACGACCGACTGGACGGAACTCAGCTTGTACGTGCTGACCGGCGCGCAGCAGACGACGATGCGCGTGGCACTGCGCCTGGGCGGCTATGGCATGGAGAGCAGCGGCACCGCCTGGTTTTCCGGCGTTTCTCTCTATGCGTGCGACGACGTTGCCTCCGGCACGGTGATCGACCTTGCGAGCGCAAAAGGCGCTTCCTCAGGTGGCGAGACGTCGCCGGAAGAGCCTGCTTCCGGCGAAAAATCCCTGTTTGCGCCGATCGTGCTCTGCAGCCTGGCCGTGCTCGTTGCGCTTGGCGTGCTGTATGTGCATGCGCTGCGCAATGAGGCGGACGGGCTGGGCAACCCGGCCAACCGCACCGCGTCCATCTGGGGCGTGATGGCGGCGGCGGTGCTGCTTCGCCTGGCGTTGTCGCTGGTGTTCGTGGGGCATAGCACGGATATCAACTGCTTTATGGCGTGGGGCAACGCGGTCGTCACCGGCGGCACATCCAATTTCTATACGTCCGGCATGTTTGCGGACTATCCGCCCGGCTATATGTATGTCTGCGGCGCGCTGTCGTGGCTGTCCAGCCTGTTGGGCTTCCCATATGGCAGTGCCGGCATGGTCTTCCTCTTCAAGCTGCCGGGGACGATTGCCGACCTGGTTTCGGCGTATCTGATTTATCGCATTGCGCGCCGGCAGGGGATCCGCGAGATCTTCGCGCTCATCCTGCTGGGGCTGGTCGCGCTGAATCCTGCCGCGATGTTCATTTCCGGCGCCTGGGGGCAAATCGACTCGGTCCTGACGCTCGGGATTGTCGCGGCGTGTTATCTGCTGCTGTCCGGGCGCTATGAGCTCTGCGGTGCGGTGTATGGCCTGGCGATCCTGATAAAGCCACAGGCGCTGATGTTCGGGCCGCTGCTTGCGGTGGCGTTCCTGACGCAGGTCTTTTCGGGGCCGGATTGGAAAAAACGCCTCGTGCGCACGGTGCTCGCCGTGCTGGCCGCGCTGGCCGTGCTGCTTGTATTGTCGCTGCCGTTCCGTGGGACGCAGGACTTCTGGTGGCTGATTGGCAAGTATTTTGCAACGGCAACTTCTTACGATTATGCGTCGATCGAGGCGTTTAATTTCCCGTCCCTGCTCGGGCTCAACTGGAAGCCGACGGACACGGAGGTGCTCGGCGTTTCTTACAGGGTTTGGGGCACGGCCGGCATCGTTTTGGCGGTAGCGCTGGGTGCTGTATTGTACGTGTACGCAGTGCGCAGGGCTGGCAAGCAGCTGCCGCCCGCGGGGGAGCGCGGCGCCCTGCCGTCTGCCGGCGCCGAGCCGCGCCGCCCGGGCGCACTGTACCTGTCCGCCGCCTGCTCGCTTGGGATGATGTTTACGTTCGGGCAGTACATGCACGAGCGATACCTGTTCCCGGCGCTGTTGCTGCTGCTCATGGCGTATCTGTATGAGCGCGACCGGCGGATTCTGTTCAGCGTTTGCGGCATCAGCGTGACGCTGCTGCTGAATGCCACGTTTGCCATGTACATCGTCGACCACCAGTCGCTTCGCGGCGCAGCTTACGACGTCGTCACGTTCGCCGGTTCCGCGTTTGAAGTGGTCAACTTCCTGTACCTACTTTGGATCTCCGTGGATATCCTGATTCGGGATCACATCTGCAAGCCGCTGCCCGCGCCGGATCGCGCGCGGCCGCTGCCCAAACTGCCCACGGACAATCGGCTGCGCTACACGCGCAAGGACTATGTCCTGCTCCTGGGCCTGACGCTCGTCTATGGCGTCGTGGCGCTGACCAATCTGGGTACGCTGTCTGCGCCACAGACATATTGGGCGCCGGAAACGCCGGGTGAGACTGTCACGGTGTCGTTCCCCGAGGAGACGACCGTCGCGGAATACTGGGTCTATGGCAACATCGCCAATGGCGGCACGATGCTTCTGCGCGCCGAAGATGGGCACGAGGAGAGCTATGAACAGCTATACGACAACATGTTCCGCTGGCACCGGGTCGAAACCTGGTTTACCACCCGGACGGTAGAGCTGCAGCTCTATTCAGGCGCACTCAAGATCAACGAGATTGCGTTTTTCGATGAGGACGGCAACCGCATTAGGGCGCAGGTGGTCAACCCCGTCGGCTCGCAGGCGGCGCTCCTGGACGAGCAGGACACTGTGCCGGATTCGCCGTCCTACTTCAACGGCATGTATTTCGACGAGCTGTACCATGCCCGCACGGCGTATGAACACCTGCACAACTTGTCGCCGTATGAAAACTCGCACCCGCCGCTCGGCAAACTGATCATCGCCATCGGCATCGCCATATTCGGCATGACCCCGTTTGGCTGGCGGATCATGGGTGCGCTTGTGGGCATCGCGATGCTGCCGGTACTCTATGCCTTTGGCAAGCGCCTGTTCCATAAGACGGAGTATGCGTTCCTTTGTACCGCGTTGTTCGCGTTCGACTTCATGCACTTTACGCAGACGCGCATCGCCACCATCGACGTCTACGCCGTGTTCTTCATTCTGTTGATGTACTATTATATGTATCAGTACATCACGATGAATTTCTATGTGGACGAGCTGAAAAAGACCCTGCGGCCACTGGCGCTTTCCGGGCTGTTTTTCGGCCTTGGCGCCGCTTCGAAGTGGACTTGCTTCTATGCGGGCGGCGGGCTTGCGCTACTGTTCTTTGGCTCGCTCATCGCACGGTTTATCGATCGCAGACGCGCGCTGGCCTACGGAACTGCCAGGGAGCGGGAGCTGGTCGCCACCTTCTGGAAGAACACGTGCCTGACGCTGCTCTGGTGCAGCCTGTGGTTCCTGCTGGTGCCGGGGCTCATCTATTTCGGCTCCTATCTGCCGTATTACATCTATGAGGCAGGCCAGACGCAGGGCTATGGCCTGCGGGACGCGTTCGATACCTTCTGGCGCTACCAGAACTTCATGTTCTCGTATCACAGCGGGTTGACGGCTACACACCCGTATCAGTCGTCCTGGTGGGCATGGCCGCTGACGCTCAAACCCATGTGGTACTATTCCGGCAACGACGCGGCCGCCGGTATCGTCTCCACGCTGACGGCCTCCGGCAATCCGGCCGTCTGGTGGGTCAGCACGTTTGGCGCGATTGCCCTGCTGCTGTTGCGTGTGACCCGGCGCATCCAGCCAGATCGGGCGATGCAGGTGTTCTGCATCGGCATTTTGGCCAACTACCTGCCCTGGGCGCTCGTGCCGCGCTGCACGTTCATCTACCACTTCTTTGCCACGGTGCCATTTATCCTGATGGCGGCGGTCTATCTGCTCGAGCGCGGGGAGGAACGGTTTGCCTGGCTGTCGCGTGTGAAGTGGGTCTGGCTTGGGCTGGCGGTGCTGTTGTTTGCGCTGCTGTACCCCGGCCTGTCCGGGCTCCCGATCCCCGCATGGTGGGGGGCGATCCTCAAACACCTTCCGGGAGGGGCGCTGATGTATGGAGCGTAGTCAGAATACGGGTGAGGTGCGCCGCACGGCGGTGCAGTTTGTCAAATTTGCGATTGTCGGCGCGCTCAACACGATCGTGGACTTTCTCGTGTTTCAGGCGCTGAACCTGCTGGTGGGCTGGACGTATCTGGCTCAGGTGATCGGCTACAGTTGCGGCATCATCAACAGCTATGCCTGGAACAGCAACTGGACGTTCCGGAACATGCGCACGCGCAGCGTCCGGGAGATGGGCACGTTTTTGCTGGTCAATCTCGTGTCCCTCGGCGTGTCGCTGGGGGTCATCTGGCTGTGCCGCAATGTGTTCGTCATCACCGACGCATGGGTGGCGTCCTGGATCCCGGCGTTCCTCTCGTCGTTTGTCAAGGGCGATACCGTGTGCAAGCTCATCGCCACGCCGGTAGCGATCGTCGTCAACTTCATTGGCAACCGGCTGTTTGTGTTTCGGCAAAATCCAGATCAGAAGGGGGCGTAGCGCGCGATGCTTGCGAGCGTGGCCAGCCACGGGCTGAACGGCATTGCTGGGTTTCCCGTCACCGTGGAGGCGGACCTGTCCGGCGGGCTTCCCGCCTATGACACGGTCGGCCTGCCGGATGCCGCTGTGCGCGAGTCGCGCGAGCGGGTCCGCGCTGCCATCAAAAACGCAGGGTTTTCGTTTCCCACCGCGCACATTACGGTCAGCCTGGCGCCGGCCGGCATGCGCAAGGAGGGAGCCGTGTACGATTTGCCCATCGCCGTTGCGCTGCTCGCGGCTTCCGGACAGGTGCCCGCGCATGCCGCCGATGGGCTTGTAGTGTTGGGCGAGCTGGCGCTGGATGGGACGGTGCGCGCCGTTTCCGGCGTGTTGCCAATGGCGCTGAGCGCATACGGCTGCGGCATCCGCCGCATCGCCATACCGGCGGGTAACGCGGCGGAGGTCGCGTATTTGCAGGATCTGGAGGTGCTGCCGGTCCGCTCGCTTTCCGAATTTGTGGCGCATCTTAGAGGCACGGAGCGCATTTTGCCCTGTCCGGTGCGCACCTGGGACGCGCATGACGTGGAATACGGCGCCGATTTCTCCGAGATCCGCGGGCAGCAGGGGGCCAAGCGCGCCGCCGAGATCGCCGTGGCCGGCGGTCACAATCTGCTGCTGATTGGCACGCCGGGTTCCGGCAAGACCATGCTGGCGCGGAGCATCCCCTCCATTTTGCCGGAACTGACGCTGGAAGAGGCGCTGGAGATTACCAAAATTCATTCGGTGACCGGCGCTACGCGGGAGACCGGCGCCGTCATGCAGCGGCCGTTCCGTGCGCCGCATCACGGCGCATCGGCGCCTGCTCTGGTCGGCGGAGGCGCGCGCGCCCTGCCGGGGGAAATCAGCCTTGCACATCTGGGCGTGCTGTTTTTAGATGAACTGCCGGAGTTTCAGCGAGACGTGCTGGAATCTCTGCGCCAACCTTTGGAGGATGGCGTGGTCACCGTTACCCGCGCGGCGACCACGGCCACGTATCCGGCCGAATTCATGCTTGTGGCGGCGATGAACCCCTGCCCGTGCGGCAATCTCGGCTCGCGCACGCAGCAGTGCCGCTGCACGGCCACCCAGATCCAGCGCTACCGCGCGCGCATCTCCGGCCCGCTGCTGGACCGTATCGACCTGCACGTGGAAATGCCGGAGGTCGGCTATACCGAGTTGTCGGATCGCACGCCCGCGGAGGCATCCGCCGTCATCCGCGCGCGCGTCAATGCGGCGCGGGCGCGCCAGCGCGAGCGGTTCCGGGAGGACGGCATCCTGTGCAACGCACAGATGGGCGCGCGGCTCGTGCGCAAGTACTGCGCGCCGGATGCGGAGTCGGAGTCACTGCTGCGGACGGCTTACACGCAGCTCAACCTTTCCGCGCGCGCCTATCAGCGCATTTTAAAGGTCGCTCGCACCATTGCGGACGTAGAGGGGTGCGAGCGCATCCACAGGCGGCACTATGCTGAGGCCATCCAGTACAGGAGCCTCGACATGAACGTGAGGTGAGCGCATGCAAGCCATTGACGAACGGACCCGGTTGCAGCTGTTTGTGCACTATGGCGTAGCGGGCAACGCGCGGCAGTTTCAAAACGTCCGCCTGCACTTTCCAGAGCTTGCGGAGGTCTACCGTCTGGCAAAGGTAAAGTCGCGTACGGCCTTTTCCTTTCTGCCCGATGCCGCAGCGGCTCGGCTTCTGCGCGCGGCCGAGGACGGTTTTCTGGACCGGTATGTGCGCTATCTCGAGGAGCACAACATTGGCGTGTGCTGCCACGGCGATGCGGATTATCCCGCCGTCTTGCGGGAGATACACGACGCGCCGCCGCTGCTGTTCTATCGCGGGCGGCTGCAGGCCGAGCCCCGGCTGCCGATCGCCATGGTAGGCTCGCGCGTCTGCACGCAGTATGGGCGGGATATTGCGCAGCTGTTCGCTCACGATCTCGCCGCCGCTGGCTGTACCATCGTATCGGGGCTGGCCGAGGGGATTGACGGGTGCGCCGCGCGCGGCGCGCTCTCCTGCGAGGAGTCGCCGTATCCAACCGTGGCCGTGCTGGGGTGCGGCATCGACGTGGTGTACCCGGCGTCCCACCGCAAGCTGTTTGATGAGATCGCCGAGCGTGGCGCGGTCGTGACCGAGTTTTTGCCGGGCACGCGGCCGCTGCGGGAAAATTTCCCCGTGCGCAACCGGATCATCAGCGGCATGGCGCGCGGTCTGGTCGTCGTCGAGGCGGGGGAGCGCAGCGGCACGTCGATCACCGCCGGGTATGCGCTGGACCAGGGGCGCGAGGTCTTTGCCGTCCCTGGACGGATCACGGACAGGCAGAGCGTCGGCACCAACCGCATGATCCAGCGTGGCGAGGCCAAGCCGGTGTTCTGTGTGGACGATATCCTGCAGGAGTTTCAGTTTGAGCCCGTCTATGATACGTTTCTGTCCGGCCCGAGGCGTGTGCCGCTTTCGACGCTGACGCAATCGGAACGTGCGGTTTGCACTGCGCTGTTGCAGGGAGAACGCAGCTTCGACGAGCTGGCCGACGCGCTTTCACTTCCGGTTGGCGAGCTGAACTCGCTCTTGACAGGGCTGCAGTTTTCCAACATAATTAAGCCACTGTCCGGCCGCTTATATGCACTGGATGCGATCAGCACGCAGCTGGTCGACGAATGATCGTCTGGAGGGTCCCGCATGGCAGATTCGCTTGTCATCGTAGAGTCGCCTGCTAAGGCAAAGACAATAGGAAAGTTTCTGGGCAGCCACTACAAGGTCGTCGCTTCCAACGGCCACGTGCGCGATTTGCCCAAGAGCCAGCTGGGCGTGGATGTGAACGACGGCTTCAAGCCGAAGTATATCACGCTGCGCGGCCGCGGCGAGGTGCTCGAGCGCATCCGTAAGGAAGCGAAGAACGCAAAAAAGATTTATCTGGCGACCGACCCTGACCGTGAGGGCGAGGCCATTTCCTGGCATCTGGCAAAGATTCTGGGCCTGGATGAAAACAGCAAGTGCCGTATCGTGTTCAACGAAATTACAGCCAATGCCGTGAAGGGTTCCATTAAAAACGTTCGGCCCATCGACATGCGCCTGGTTAATGCGCAACAGGCGCGTCGTGTTCTGGACCGGCTGGCCGGGTATGAAATCAGCGAAGTGCTGTGGAAAAAGGTACGCAAAGGGCTTTCGGCTGGGCGCGTGCAATCCGTAGCGACCCGCATCATCTGTGACCGGGAGCGCGAAATTGCTTCTTTTGAGCCGGAGGAGTACTGGCTTATCACTGCACAGCTGCTTGAAAAGAGTGGCAAGAAGACCTTTGAAGCGCGTTACTACGGTGAAAACGGCAAAAAACGGGATCTGCACACCCAGGAAGAGACGCAAGCGGTGCTGTCGCGCATCCAGGGGCAGATGTTCCAGGCTGTTGAGGTCAAAAATGGGGAAAAGACGCGCCATGCCGCGCCACCGTTCACGACGAGCAGCATGCAACAGGAGGCGGCGCGCAAGCTGAGCTTTACGACCAAACGGACCATGATGGTCGCCCAGCAGCTCTATGAAGGCGTAGAATTGGGGCCAAAGGGAGCCGTCGGCCTGATATCCTATATCCGTACCGATTCCGTGCGCGTGGCCAACGAGGCGCAGCAGGCGGCGCTCAGCCATATTGCGGAGCGTTTTGGCGCGGCTTATGTGCCGCCGAAGCCCAACGTCTATCGTGGACGTGCCAGCGCGCAGGACGCGCACGAGGCTATCCGCCCGACGGACATCAAAAACGTTCCCAGCGCCATTCGGGAGTATCTTTCTAACGACCAGTATAAGCTCTACAAATTGATTTATGAACGCTTCCTGGCCAGCCAGATGGCGGATGCGCGCCTGGCCGTCACCGCGGTCACGTTCGATGTCAATGGTTGCACGTTCAAAGCCAACGGCTCGCGCGTGCTGTTCGATGGTTTTACCGCCGTATATACCGAGGGACGGGATGAGGCGCAGGAAAAGGAGATTGCCCTGCCGGCCATGGAACAGGGCGACCAGTTTGTACAGGACAGGGTGGAGAGCGAGCAGCGGTTTACCCAGCCGCCGCTGCGCTATACCGAGGCGACGCTGGTCAAGACCCTGGAGGAAAAGGGGATCGGCCGGCCGAGCACCTATGCGCCCACCATTTCCCGCATCATTGAAGTTGGCTATGTGGCGCGCGAAAAGAAACAGCTGGTGCCAACGGAACTGGGCATGACGGTCAACGACTGGATGCAGGATAACTTTCCGAACATCGTAGACATCTCCTTTACCGCCGGCATGGAGCAGCAGCTGGACGGCGTGGAGGACGGGAAGGTCGAATGGACGAGCATGCTCGCCGGGTTCTACAGTCCGTTTGAAAAGACCATTGACGACGCCCTTGCAAGAGAGCCAATCCGCCTGCCAGACCGTGTTTCGGATGTCGTGTGCGACAAGTGCGGCGCGCTGATGGTCTATAAGCTGGGCAGGTATGGCGAATTTCTAGCCTGCCCAAACTACCCGGCGTGCAAAAATACAAAGCCGATCGTAGAAAAGCTGAACGTGCCATGCCCCAAATGCGGCGCGGCGATTATCAAGCGCAAGAGCAAGAAGGGCGCAAAGCGCGTGTTCTATGGCTGTGAGCGATATCCAGATTGCGATTTTGTCTCCTGGGACAAGCCGGTCGAGATGAAATGTCCGCGCTGTGGCGGTCTGATGGTCCAAAAGAGCGGACGCAACGGCAGTTACATCGCCTGTACAGACAAGGCGTGCGGTTATATCCATCGCGCAGCCAAGAAGGAGAAAACGGATGAGTGAACGGCGCGTTGCCGTGATTGGTGCCGGGCTTGCCGGTTGTGAAGCTGCGGATCGGCTGACGCGGCACGGCATCGCGGTGGACCTGTTTGAAATGAAACCGCAGCGCCGGTCGCCAGCCCATCGAAGCGATGGGTTCGCCGAGCTCGTCTGTTCCAATTCTCTACGTTCGGACCGGCTGGAAAACGCCGTGGGGCTACTCAAGCAGGAGATGCGGCTGCTCGATTCGCTCATTTTGCGCTGTGCCGATGCGACGCGCGTGCCTGCCGGCGGCGCGCTGGCGGTCGACCGCGAGGGGTTTTCGCGCCTCGTGACGCAGCAGATCCGCTCCAACCCTCTGATTTGCGTCCATGAGGGCGAGGTGACGGAGCTGCCGCCCGTGCCGGCGATTATTGCGACCGGCCCGCTGACGTCCGATGCGCTGTCTGCCAGGATCTCGGCGCTGGTGGGGGGCGACCTGCACTTTTACGACGCGGCTGCGCCCGTCGTGACATACGATTCGCTCGACCACGACCGCGTATTCCGTGCATCCCGGTATGAGCGCGGCGCGGACTATCTCAACTGCCCGATGACGCGGGAAGAGTACTTCGCGTTCTACCGCGCGCTGGTTACGGCGGAGACGGTGCCGCTGCACTCGTTTGAAACGCCGCGCGTGTTTGAGGGCTGTATGCCGGTCGAGGTCATGGCAAAGCGCGGGGAGCTTACGCTGGCCTATGGCCCCATGAAGCCAGTGGGGTTGGAGGTGAATGGGAAACGGCCGTTTGCCGTAGTGCAACTGCGTCAGGACGATGCGGAAGGCCGGCTCTGGAACCTGGTCGGGTTTCAGACCAATCTGCGGTTCGGCGAACAGCGGCGCGTATTTGGCATGATCCCGGGGCTTGCACACGCCGAATACGCGCGGTACGGCGTCATGCATCGCAACACATTCCTGCCGAGTCCCGGCAAGCTTGACTGCCGCTATCAGCTCAAGACGCGCCCGGGCCTGTTCTTTGCCGGCCAGATCACGGGCGTCGAGGGATATGTGGAATCTGCGGCAAGCGGGCTGCTGGCCGGCGCGCAGCTGGCCAGGCAATGCCGCGAATTACCGTTTGTTGAGGTGCCGGCTACGACGGCGATTGGCGCGCTCGCACACTACGTATCCGGCTATGTGGGGGCTGATTTCCAGCCGATGAACGTGACGTTCGGCATTATGGAGCCATTGCCGGACCCGCCGCGCGGCAAGCGGGAGAGATATCAGGCGATGGCTTCGAGGGCGCTCGAAATCGTAAAAGAATTGCAAACGTCTTTCTAATTTGGGCGATTTTCGCCCTTTTTATGTTAGAATAGAGAAAATGTCGGAATACTATGGCGTTCGGAGGAGACAAGACGCATGGAACTGCGCGGGACGACGATCATTGCCGTACAAAAAGATGGCGTATGCGCCGTGGCCGGCGATGGCCAGGTTACGATGAACAACAGCAACGTGATGAAAGCGCATGCCAAAAAGGTGCGCCGCGTGTATCACGACAAGGTCGTTGTCGGCTTTGCGGGCAGTGTGGCGGATGCCTTTTCGCTCTGCGAGCGGTTTGAGCAGAAACTGGAGCAGTACAGCGGCGCGTTGACGCGCGCTGCCGTGTCGCTTGCGCAGGATTGGCGCAGCGACCGGGTGATGCACAAGCTGGAGGCGCTGCTCATCGTGGCGGACGGAAAGGACCTGCTCATCATATCCGGCACGGGGGAAGTGATCGACCCGGACGACGGCATCGCGGCCATCGGTTCGGGCGGCATGTATGCGCTGGCGGCTGCGAAGGCGCTGCGCGAGAACACGGAACTGCCGGCGCGGGAGATTGCCGAACGCGCGCTCAGGATTGCCGGTGATATTTGCATCTTTACCAACGGCAATATCATTGTGGAGGAGGTGCGCGCATGAGCAACATGCTGACCCCGCGGGAGATTGTCGATGCGCTGGACAAGTATATTGTCGGGCAAGATCGCGCCAAGCGCGCCGTCGCGGTAGCCCTGCGCAACCGCTACCGCCGCAGCTGCCTTTCGCCGGAACTGCGCGAAGAGATCACGCCGAAGAACATCATCATGATGGGGCCGACCGGCGTCGGCAAGACCGAGATCGCCCGCCGCCTGGCCAAGCTGGTCGACGCGCCGTTTGTCAAGGTGGAAGCGACCAAGTTTACCGAGGTGGGCTATGTCGGCCGGGACGTGGAATCCATGGTGCGCGACCTCGTCGAGGCTGCCATCCGGATCTGCAAGGCGCAGCGCATGGAGGACGTCCGCCTGGTAGCCGAGGCGGCGGCGGAGCAGCGGCTCGTAGAGCTGCTCGTTCCCCTCAAGCGCAGCGAGCGCCAGCCGGCGGTCAATCCATTGCAGCTGCTGTTTGGCAACGTGCCGGAGCAAAAGCAGGAACCGGTGATGACAGAGGAGGAGCGCAGCGCATTCCAGAGCGAGCGCGAGCGCGTGTTGCAGCAGCTGCGCGCCGGGCAACTGGAGCATGTGCTCGTGGAAGTGGACGTCGAGGAGAGCCCCATGGCAAACGACGCCATGTTCGCCGCCGGCATCGACCTCAACCTCGGCGACATGCTCGGCAGCATCCTGCCAAAGAAGACCAAGCGGCGGAAGCTGCCGGTCCGCGAGGCGCGGCGCGTGCTGCTCCAGCAGGAATCGGAAAAGCGCATCGACATGGACGATGTCACGCGGGACGCATTGCAGCGTGCCGAGCAGGATGGGATCATCTTCATCGACGAGATCGACAAGATCGCAGCGAGCCACCACACGAGCGGCCCGGACGTGTCGCGCGAGGGCGTGCAGCGCGACATCCTGCCGATCGTCGAAGGTTCCACCGTTTCCACCAAGTATGGCCCCATCAAGACGGACTACATCCTGTTCATTGCGGCGGGTGCGTTCCACACGGCCAAGGTGACGGACCTCATCCCGGAATTGCAGGGACGGTTTCCCATCCGCGTCAAGCTGGACGATCTGACACAGGCGGACTTTAAGGCCATCCTGACCAAGCCGGAAAATGCGGTCACCAAGCAATATGCCGCGTTGCTGTCTGCCGACAACGTCAAACTGTCCTTTACGGACGAGGCGCTGGATGAAATCGCGCGCTATGCGTTCCTGGCGAATGAGAACACGGAGAACATCGGCGCACGAAGGCTGCATACGGTGCTTGAGAATTTGTTGGACGACATTTCGTTCAATGCAAACGGACAACATCCGCTGATCGATATGGTCGTCGACGCGGCGTATGTGAACGAACGGTTACAGCACGAATTTCACGACGAGGATATTCATAAGTATATCCTGTAATCGGGCATGAATGATCATCGAGGTTCAAATACGCCCGAGTGGAGGGCAAATATGAAGCGTTTCCGAGGATTGTTCCTCATCCTGTGTCTCTCATGTATGTTGCTGGTGAGCGCTTGCAGCACTGCGCCGCATGTCAGCGGCCCCGTGCGCATGGCGCTGGCGTTGGAAGAAGAGTCCGAGCTGCTGGTACTTGAGGCGCCGACCCCCACGGCCGAGCCGCCGGAGCCCACGCCGGAGCCGGCTGCCGAGCCTGTGGCGCTGTCTATCGAAGCGGAGACTGAGGTCCCGCAAACGGACGAAGCTGCTGCCGGCACTGCGGCTCCCACAGATGCTGCCGGCTCCTCTGAGGAGCCGACCGCCAAACCCACGTTGAAGCCGACGGCAAAACCCACGGCAAAGCCTACTGCGAAACCGACGGCAAAGCCGACCGCAAAGCCCACGGCGAAACCGACGGCAAAGCCTACTGCGACGCCGAAACCCACCGCCACGGTGGAACTGCCGGAAGTGATATCGCCCACGCCGGTACAGACGCCGGAGCCCGTAACGGACGGCACGACGCCGAAACCGGATGATTCGACGCAGGCCGGCGCCTCGTCCGGCAAGTACTCGCTCGAAGAGCTGGAACTGGCCGCAAAGGTTGCCTATCTGGAGGCAAAGGGAAAGGGCGAAGAGGCGTATCGCGCCGTTCTGAGCGTCATTTACCACCGCTGTAATTCCTCGGCCTTTGGCGGCGGCGTGACGTCCATCTCGACAGAGGTCTATCGCAAGAGCCAGTTTTCGGTGATCGGACACAGCCAGTTTGAGACGATGGATCCCCCGGATGACATTGTGGACTATGCGTACGACGTGTTTTGCAACGACAACCCGAACGTACCCTCCGGCGTGCTGTTTTTCCGTGCGGAGAGACTGGGCCTCGAGTGGGGAGACAAGACATATTACAAGACGATTGGCGGCAACGCCTTCTACTATGGAAGCTGACGAAGGAGAAGTATGGCAGGGAAACTAAAGATTATACCGCTTGGCGGCGTTGGGGAAATTGGGAAGAACATGACCGTCCTCGAGTATGGGAACGACATGGTCGTGGTGGATTGCGGCCTGATCTTTCCGGATGAGGATATGCCGGGTATCGACGTGGTGATTCCGGACATGACTTATCTGTCCGAGAACGTGTCCAAACTGCGCGGATTTTTAATTACGCACGGACATGAGGATCACATTGGCGCGTTGCCCTATGCGCTGCGGGAGTTCAATGTGCCGGTCTATGGCACGAGCTTCACCGTGGCGCTCATTGAGCACAAACTGGAGGAGATGCACCTCAAAGGCCGGCAGCTCGTGACCATTAAACCGGGCGATAAAATTGAGCTGGGCTGCTTTAAGGTTGAATTTATTAAGACGGGGCACTCCATTGCGGGTGCGGTGGCGCTTGCCATTTCCACGCCGATCGGCACCGTAATCCACACGGGCGATTTCAAGGTGGACTTTACGCCCATCGATGGCGAGCCTATCGATATCAATCGCTTTGCGCACTATGGCTCGCGCGGCGTGCTTGCGCTGCTCTCCGACAGCACGAACATCGAGCGGCATGGATACACCCAGTCCGAACGCGAATTGGGGGCGACATTTGAGCATTGCTTCGAGTCTGCGCAGGGGCGTGTGATCGTGGCGTCCTTTGCATCCAATGTCTATCGCATCCAGCAGGTTGCAGACGTAGCCATTGCGCATGGCCGCGTGCTGTGCTTCCAGGGCCGCAGCATGGAGCAGGTTGTCCAGATTGCCATGAAGCTTGGCTATCTGAAAATTCCTGCGGAACGCGTTGTGAATGTCGATCAGCTGAAACGCTATCGCGACGACCAGATCTGCGTGTTCACCACTGGCAGCCAGGGCGAGCCGATGAGCGGGTTGTTCCGCATGGCGACCGCCACGCACCGGCTGAACATCGGCAAGGGCGATACGGTGGTCATCTCCGCATCGGCCATTCCGGGCAACGAGAAGGGCGTTTCCCGCGTCATCAACAACCTCTTTCAAAAGGGCGCCATGGTCATCTATGACCGCATGGCCGACGTTCACGTCTCCGGCCACGCCTGCAGGGAAGAGCTGCGCCTGATGATGCAGCTGACGAAGCCTAAGTTTTTCATTCCCGTGCATGGAGAATACCGGCACCTGTTTATGCACGCACGGCTGGCCGAAGAGATGGGCATTCCGGAGGAAAACATCTTTCGTGCCGAGTGCGGCGACGTCATTGAGCTGACCACGCGCCGTGGACGCATTACCGGCAGCGTGCAGGCCGGCAGCGTCATGGTGGATGGCATTGGCGATATCGACGACGTCGTGCTCAAGGACAGGCGGTTGTTGTCGCAGGATGGGCTGGTCGTTGCGATCATCGTGATCGACGTAGAAACCGGCAAGCTGATGGCGGCGCCGGAGATCATTTCCCGCGGGTTTATCTACATGCGCGACTCGGAGGAGCTGATCCATGAAACGGTCGCCATGTTGACGGAAGAGGCACAGAAATTTGAAGGCGCGCACAAATCGGAATATTCTGCCATCAAAAACGGCATTCGGCAGCGGCTCAAGAGCCTGCTAAAGAGCAAGACCAAGCGCACGCCCATGCTGCTGCCCATTATTTTGGAAATCTGATTGGAGGTTTGAGGATCATGGTCGTTTATGACACGGCGAGACAGCTGGCGGAGGAACTGAAATCGAGCGACGAATACCGCGCATATGCCGCGGCCCGCGAAACGGCCATGGCAAATGAAACGACGCGCGCGCTGGTGGCGGAATACCATAAACTGCAGATGCAGGCGCAGGCCGTCATGGTACAGGGCGGGAAAGACGAAGAGCTGCTGCAAAAGCTGCAAAAGGTTGGCGAGGTGCTTCAGCTGGACAAGGATGCTTCGGCCTTTCTGCTGGCGGAGTATCGGCTGAACCGCATGTTGGGCGATGTCTACAAAATTCTCGCGGAAGCGATAGACGTCGACCTGAGTGGCCTGGAGGGATAAGCTTGCGCCGGAGCGCACAGCTTGTTATACTGATGCTATGGCAACGACACAGCACAAAAAGGGATTGAGCGCAAAGCAGCGCAGGCTGCGCAGAATGTGGCGCACGGTGCGCCCGTTCGTCGTGTTGGCGGTGAGCGTGGTGGTCGTGTTTTTTGTAGCGCGGTTTACGGTCAACTATGTGTTGTCCAACTTTATCAATCCGGTAGATGTCAACGATGCGACGCCGATCGAGGTCGTCATTCCGTCCTCCTCATCGGCGAGCACGATTGCGCGCATCCTCTACAATGCCTGCGGGGAGGATGAGGAAGGACTCATAGCCAACACCGCCGTTTTCAAGGTCTATGTCGACTTTGTGGGCAAGGCCAACAAGATGCAGGCGGGTACGTATATCCTGTCCAAGAACATGTCGATCAAGCAGATTGTGGACATCATCTGCGAAGGCAACCCGCCAAAGGAGTCCATCACGCTGACGATTCCGGAGGGGTATACCGTGTCCGATATCGCGAACCTGCTTGTGGAGAAGGGCCTGATTGAGGACCCCGCGGAATTTACTAACGCCTGTGTGGACCAGACCGGCTTTGAAAGCTTTACGTTCCTGCCGGCATCGGGGGCGGGGAGACGGTATTTGCTGGAAGGCTACCTGTTCCCGGATACCTACGAGGTGTTTGTGGACGCCTCCGTAGACTCGATCATCATTCGATTACTCAACCGGTTCAATGAAATCTTTACCGACGAGTATATCGCGCGCGCTGAGGAACTGGGCATGACGATGGACGAAGTGGTTACGCTCGCCTCCATGATCGAACGGGAGGCGCAGGTGGATACCGACTTTGCAAAGGTCTCGGCCGTGTTCCACAACCGCCTGGAACAGGGGATGCGGCTGGAGTCCTGCGCCAGCCTCTCCTATGTACTCAATGCCCGGAAATACACCTTTACAGAATCGGAGCTTGCAACGGATTCGCCGTACAATACCTACCGGCAGGCGGGGCTGCCCGTCGGCCCCATCAGCAACCCGGGCAAGCTGGCCATTGAAGCGGCGCTGTATCCAAACGAAGAGTTTCTGGAAGAAGGGTACCTGTATTTCTGCAACGGCAAGCTGCAGGTGACCAATGCCGACGGCACCGTCACGCACAACTATGCGCTGGTGTTTGACAAGACTTATGAAGAACATCAGCAACACGTCATAGAATACCGCCCATACTGGCCGTAATGGCATCGCTTCAAAAAGCTCTGCTGGTTTTCCAGCAGAGCTTTTTGTGCTTCCACGGGCAGGCGTACTGTCTTTTATGACGGGCGCTTACAGGAATTGTCAAACGCACGCAGCAGTTGCAGCACCGCCTGTTTTTGTGCAATGGTCAAGTTGACCCAACAGCAGAATACTTCTTTCAATTCTGGTGACAATTCTACCATGCTGCCCTCGCAAAAGAACTCCGACAGCGTAATGCCAAAGCCGGCACAGATGGTTTCAAGCGTAGAGATGGAGGGAAGCGTATTCCGGCGGAAGATGTTTGCCAGGGTGGATTCTGACAGTCCGCAACTCTTGGCCAATCGGTATTCTGACCAGTTTCGTTCTTTGAGCAGCTGCCTGAGCCGCGCGTGGATGTCAAAAGTACGTTGTTCCACAATCAAACCGACCTCTTTTCGTATCTAGTTTAACTGGAAATAAAAACTAAGATACTACAGACTTGTAATATATTTACCGTTATGTTAAACTACATGTGTGGAATACAACTTAACAATTTGTAAATATACTTCCACTTTTAGCGTATCGGCAAGCGGGGAGGTTATATGGGACGAAAGCATCTTGCATTGGGACTCGTTGTTTTGTTGTTCATTTTGACGCTGGCGCCCGGTGCTGCGGGGGCGGTGCAGCGCACCTATGAGGTAACGTCTGAGGCGCAGTTTCTTGAGGCCATCAACGAAATTAATGCGCTGGATGAGGGCATTTACGAGGTCGTGATAAAATCAGACATTACGGTCAAAAAAGAAGTAGCGCTTGAAAAAAGTACCGTTTCGCTGTTGGGTGAGAATACGCGCTTGACCTTTGGGGCCGGCGGCGCACTGCTTGTCAGGGGAGAGGCGGAACTGCGGCTGGGCACGGCTTCGAGCAGCGGGTTGCTTACAATCGATTCAACCGACGATACACGCGCCATAATAGTGACGCTGGACAGCGCGCGGCTGGCCATGTACGATGGGGTCACCCTGGGACCCAGCAAAAGCGGCGGAAACGCCGCGGGCGTACAACTGCAGGATCAATCAAAATTCTACATGTACGGTGGCACGATCACGGACTGTGAAAACTGGGCGTCGGTTGCCGGCGGCGTACTCGTAAGCGAGGATACGGAGTTTGTCCTGTATGATGGTGTGATTCAGAATTGCCAGGGCTATCAGGGTGGCGCAGTGGGCGTCATTGAGCGGGGCAAGTTTACCATGATGGACGGGAAAATAATCGACTGCATCGACCACTGGTACGGCGGCGGCGCTGTCAATGTGTTTGGCACACAAGCGTCTTTTACCATGCAGAGCGGCGAAATCAGCGGCTGCGCAGCCGATTACTATGGATATGGCGGAGCGGTATTCGTTTACTCTACGCAGGGCGGCGCAACTTTGCAGGGCGGTTCCATCCACGGCAATTCCACGGTCGGCTACGGCGGCGGCCTGTTCGTATATGACGGCTCGGTTTCGGTTGCCGGCAATGTGGCGCTTTATGACAACCTCGCGTCCCTGGCGGGGGACGACGTGTTCCTGAACAGCGGCACCCTGACGCTTGGCGCGGTGCCGGCGGGGCTACAGCTGTCGGCATGCGGACACGCAATCGATGGGTGGTATCGAGACGGAAACGAGGACGGCGATCTCAGATGGAACCAGCCAGCCGATGTCAATGGCGACGGCGTGGTGGATTACGATGGGGACGGGATAAACGACCTGGACGCAAATGGCGGATTGGACACGGATGGCGACGGAACGTCGGATCTGGCGGCTGGCGACGCCTATTTTGAACCGTTTGCCGTGCAAGGCGGCTTGACTGCACCGCTTGCACTAAAAGCGGCGCATCACCGGCAGGTGCGGTTGACGTTCGTCAGCAATGGCGGCACAGAATACCCTGATGCGTTTTACAGCTTGGGCCAGGTAGTGCCGCTCGAGCATAAACCCGAAAAGCCCGGATATCACTTTACCGGTTGGTATTCTGAAGCTGCGTGTTTGAACAGATTGACGCACGTTTTAATGGATGGTGATCAAACAGTGTATGCAGGTTGGAGACAGATAGAAACGCCCGAAGAGCCAACCACACCTGAGGAGCCAACCATACCGGAGGAGCCAACTCTACCGGAAGAGCCAATACCCGAGACGGGAGACGCGCGCTTGACGCTGCTTTGGGCCGGCCTCGCTTTGCTTGCGGCGGCAGCGATTGCCATTTGCCACAGAGAAATGAGGCCTCGTACCTCGCGCCAGAGCATCGGAAAGCCGTAATTTGTAGACTGTTTGTTTAGCGCCGGAGACGCACGATCGTCTCTGGCGCTGTTTGCGTTTCGCTTTCTGTCAGATAGAGCTGCGCTCCCTGCCGTATCTGCCCGCATGCGCCCGTAATTTGTCGCATACGCTGTTGATGGGGGAGGTGGGGCACGTGCAACTGTTTGATCTGTTATGCGAGCTGTTCTTTTTTGCCGCCTATGTGAAGAGCGGCTCTTCGTTTCCGGAACCACTGTCTCAGTCGGAAGAGCAGCGTTACTTGACGGCGCTTGCCTTAGGGTCGGATGAGGCTCGGGAGGCGCTGATAGCACACAATTTGCGCCTGGTCGCTCACATAGCCAAAAAGTATGCGCGCGCAGGGCGCGATATTGACGATCTCATATCCATTGGCACCATAGGGCTCATTAAGGCGGTTTCCACTTTTGATGCCAACAAGGGCTCCGCGCTTTCCGCCTATGCGAGCCGGTGTGTGGAAAACGAGATCCTGATGAGCCTGCGCGCAGAGCGGAGGCAGGTTTCGGAAGTGTCGCTAAGCGACGCCGTAGGCCTTGATAACGATGGAAACGACGTGACGCTGCTCGACATCCTGGGCAGCGACCCGGACACGGTCATCGATGAAGTACAGGCGCATTTGGATACGGAGCGCATTCGAATGACCATGCAGCGCGTGCTGACGGAGCGGGAGTATGTGGTCATTCGTCTGCGCTTTGGCCTCTTTGGCGCATACCGTATGGCACAGCGCGAGGTGGCATCGCTGCTGGGGATTTCCCGTTCTTATGTTTCGCGTATTGAAAAAAAGGCGTTATCCAAGCTGAGCTGTGCGCTGGGAAAGTAAATGCACGGTGCGCTGGCGCGCGGGCGTGCATGCTTGTGTTTCCGCAAGTAATATGCTAAACTGACTATAATTGTAGATAAATTTGCCGTGCCTTGGCGGCGCGAAAAGACGGCTCGTAAAAGGGTCGTGAGCGGACGGCTTAATAGCGTTAAAAGCTGCCGTCGGAAAGGCATCGCAAGGGGACAGGATGAAGCGTAGTTTTGAAAAGACATTGCGAATCGCGCTACTATTGATAGGCCTGGTATTGGCTTCTGTCGTGTTTTACCAGGTCTGGTTGGTGTATTATAATCCATACATTCGCTTGCCTTTCTACCGTCGGGGCAATTATATGATTACGCTGATGTATATGGCTATTTTGACCATTTGTGTGTTGGTCATGAAGGGGCAGGGGATTGGACGGTCGCGTCTTGCCGAAGTGATCATTTCTCAATGTATCGCACTTACGATGACGGCGGTTGTTGTGTATTTTCCGATGTCGTTGTTGCAATATGAACTGTTGCGGCCGCTGCCGCTGCTGATCATGTTGCCGGGGCAGTGGCTGCTGGTATTTATCTGGAACTATCTGGCAAATTTTATATATGTCAAGTTAGTCCCTCCGCTCAAACTGTTGCTGGTCTGCGACCGGGATGACGGATGGCGGGTTGCGGACAAGCTGAACAAGTACCCCAAGGGATATTCGGTCAACTTGTCGGCCAATGTTTCAGAAGGAAAAGCCGTCATTTGGGAGAGGCTGCACGCGTGCGACGGCGTGTTATTGGATGTGCATGACGATGTCTGGCGCAGCTGGGTGATTCGACAATGCTTTAAGAAAGACAAACTGTTGTTTCTCGTTCCCACGCTAACGGACGTCATTGTAAATTGCACGAAAGAGTTGCATCAGATCGATACGCCTTTGCTGTGCAGCCGCGAACACCGTCACACCATTGAGGAGCGTGCAGTCAAACGTGCGATGGATGTCGTCATATCCGCGCTTGCCCTGTTCCTTGTCTCACCGCTGTTGCTGGCAATCGCCCTTGCGATTAAACTGGATGACGGCGGCCCGGTGCTGTTTCGCCAAGAACGTTTGACGCGTGACGGAAAATTATTTTGTATTCTCAAATTTCGTTCCATGGTGCCGGATGCGGAACGTGATGGGCAGCGCCTGGCGGAAGAACACGATGCGCGCGTTACCCGTGTCGGTCACATGCTGCGCAAGACGCGTTTGGACGAACTGCCGCAATTGTTCAACGTGCTCTGGGGCGACATGTCGCTGGTAGGTCCGCGCCCTGAATGCCCGTCCATTGCCGCCCGCTACGAAAAACAGCTCCCCGAGTTTGCCTACCGGTTGAAAGTCAAAGCCGGGATTACCGGGTACGCTCAGGTCTATGGAGATTATGCAACCGATCCTGTGGACAAGCTCATGATGGACATCATGTATATTGAGCAGCACGATATTGTCGTGGATCTCAACATCATGCTGCTAACCATTCGCGCCTTGTTTATGACGGACAAGACGCGAGGCAGGAAGGAACAGGTGGAGGCAAAAGCGTGAGCGTGAGTTGCAGTGTGGTCATCCCTGCTTATAACTGCGAAAGATATCTGGAAACGGCCCTCCGTTCTGCATGTGGACAAACCATGCGGGACATCGAGATTTTGGTTGTGGACGATTGTTCCCAGGATGATACGGCGGGTATTGCGGCGCGTTTGATGTTGGAGGATGCCAGAATCCGTTACGCAGTGTTGCCGCACAACGCTGGCGTATCCGCAGCCAGAAACTTTGGCGTTCAGCAGGCACGCGGGGCTTGGATTGCGTTTTTAGACAGCGACGATGCCTGGGTGCAGGATAAGCTGGAGAGACAGTTCGCTTTGCAGGCAAATACAGGCGCAGAATTGTTGTACACGGGCGCCCGTTGCCTGCTGGACGACGGAAGTACGACAGAGCGCGTGTTTCATGTCCCGCCTCGGACCACGTATGATAATTTGCTGAAAGGCAACGACATCATATGCTCCTCGGTGCTTGTGAAGCGCGACTGGCTTTTGCGGTTTCCCATGGAGCGCAGCGATTTGCACGAGGATTATATCTGTTGGCTGCGCCTGTTGCAGAACGAGTGCCTTGCAGCGGGGCTTGACGAGCCGCTTGTGCTGTATCGCCTTGCAGCAGGTTCGAAATCGCGCAACAAGTGGAACGCGGCACGCATGACCTGGCGGGTACATCAATATATGGGTATTCCGCTTTACAAGCGGTTTCGCTTGTTTGGAGCCTATATCTTGCATGGCTTGAGGCGGTATTACGGATGAATGAGCGCTTGCTATCCAAACTTCGGCAGGTTACGTTGCGGGACATTGGTCACTTGTTTTTGTTCCTCGCAGCTCTGCTGCCGTCTGCAATCTTCAAGATGCGCAGGCCAGATCTGTGGCTAATTTGCGAATCTGCCAACGAGGCGCGCGATAATGGCTATTGGCTGTTCCGGTTTCTCTGCCGTGAGCGGCCGCAGGTAGACGCCGTATATGCCATTTGCCACACATCGCCCGATTATGCAAAGGTAGCGTCGCTGGGGCAGGTGGTGGAATATGGCAGTTTTCGCCATTGGGTCTACTATCTCGCGGCCAAGGTCAATCTCAGCAGCCAGAAGAGCGGAAAGCCAAATGCCGCGGTTTGCTATCTGCTGGAGGTCGTCCTCGGCGTCTGGAAGAACCGGCGCGTGTTTTTGCAACACGGCGTAATCATGAACGATTTGCCGTTTCTCTATCGTGAAAAGGCCAAATTCAGTCTGTTTTGCTGCTCTGCGCCGCGGGAACTGGAGTGGGTGCGTAATCGATTTGGCTATCCGCCGGAAGCGGTGCAGATGGTGGGGTTATGCCGGTTTGATGCCTTGCATGGATTAGTTCCGGACCAGAAACTGGTATTGATCCTGCCAACATGGCGCATGTATTTGCAGCGGCAACATGGCGCCGCTGCGCAGATGTCGTTTTTGCACAGCCGTTATTATGCGTGTTGGGAGCAGCTGCTGCACGCCGAGGCATTTGCGTCGCTGTTGCAGGCCCATGGCAAGCACGCGATCTTTCTCATGCACCGCAATATGCAGGCGTTTGAGGGTATCTTTACCGGCTGCGCGCCCTGTATCGACATTGTACGCTGGGAGGACGTAGATGTGTCTGCATTGATCCGGCAAGCAGGGACGTTAGTAACCGATTATTCCAGCATCCAAATGGACTTTGGATATCTGGAACGGCCTTTGATTTATTATCAGTTTGATCAGGAGGAATTTCGAAGAAGCCATTTGGCACAGGGGTACTTCCGCTATGAAGAGGATGGGTTTGGCCCCGTGTGTAAGACGGCTGCAGAGGTTTTGACGGCTCTGTCAGAGGTATTTGAACGTGGGTGCCAGATGGAACCGGCATATAGGAAGCGTATGGAGCAGTTCTATACGCTTCGGGACACACAAAATTGTGAAAGGACATATGACGCAGTTGTAAAACTGCTGGAGAATCATGGGGAAGATCATCAGTAGCCTTAAGTTTCGTTGCAGGATGATGCTGAAATATCGGGATCTGCTTATTCTGCTTGTGCAACGTGACATCAAATTGAAATATCGCAGAAGTATTCTGGGATATTTGTGGAGCATACTCAATCCACTGTTGTCCATGCTGGTGATGACGGCTGTATTTTCGCACATGTTCAGTCGAAATATCGTAAATTTTCCCGTATATCTGATTTGCGGCAATATTTTTTTCAGTTTCATGCGGGAATCTAGCACTTTAGCGATAGGTTCCATCGTCAAAAATGCTTCCCTACTCAAAAAGATTTATGTCCCAAAGTATATTTTTACGCTTTCGAAAGTCACCAGTTCGCTGGTTAACCTGGTGTTTTCTCTTGGCGCGCTACTCATCGTCATGATCGTCACCGGTGTAAAATTTACGTGGTATTGCCTGTTAATTGTGATACCAATTGTGGAATTGTATATCTTTTGCCTGGGCCTTGGGCTGTTTCTGGCACAGGCAACCGTGTTTTTCCGTGATATGCAGAACATTTGGGGCGTAGTCACACTGGCCTGGATGTATGCAACGCCCATTTTTTATGATTTGGAAGCATTGCCTGACTGGCTGCAGTACTGGGTGCCCAAACTAAATCCGATGTATATTTATATCCAGCAACTGCGAGATTTTATCCTGACCGGCGGTTGGACGTGGGACGTTCTCATCTGGCGTGGTGCGCTGGTTGCGCTGATCATGCTTTTCATTGGTTTGTGGAGTTTCACAAAAACGAAAGACCGGTTTATTCTGTATATTTGAGGGGATGGAGATGGCAACAGAAAACCAAACTTGCATCAAAGTGGAACATGCGTCCGTCCGATTTAATATGGCTTCTGAAAAAGTGACGGATTTGAAAGAATATGTTGTAAAGCTTATCAAGCACGAGTTGCTCTTTCAGGAATTCTTTGCGCTCAAGGATATTAGCTTCAGTATCCGGCAGGGGGAATCCTGGGCGCTTGTGGGTCCGAATGGCGCAGGCAAAAGCACGTTGCTGAAGCTTATCTGTCGGATCCTTACGCCATATGAGGGAAAAGTATGGGTCAATGGGTCGATTGCTCCGATGATCGAGTTGGGCGCTGGGTTCGATCCCAATTTGACCGCAGAGGAAAATATTTTCATAAACGGCGCGATACTCGGCCATAACCGTGCGTTTATGCGCGAACACTATGAAGAGATTGTCGATTTTGCGGAACTTCATAAATTCATGGGCATGCCGATCAAAAACTATTCTTCCGGCATGCGCGCGAGGCTGGGATTTGCCGTTGCCACCATGGTGAAGCCGGATATCCTGGTCGTGGACGAAGTGTTGGCCGTTGGCGATGCAGCATTTCAGAAAAAGTGCATGGATAGAATGCACGAGATGCTGGAAGGTGGAACGACGTTATTGTTCGTATCTCATTCCAACAAGGCTGTGCGAAGCATGTGCAAGAACGCTCTATGGCTGGACCATGGTGAGATCCGGATGATCGGTAGCGCGGATGAGGTTTGCGACGCGTATGAGAGACAGGGGCGCGGATAACCATCTGGGACATGGCATTGGCGGATGCAACACGCATGGAGGATTGTGCCTCCAACATGCGGGTTTCTCCTTGCGTGGTAAGGACGGACAATGGTATACTTAGGCATATGAAAAAGATCGGATTTGACAACGAAAAATACGTTCAAATGCAGTCGGAGAAGATCCGGGAGCGCATATCCCGCTTCGGCGACAAACTGTACCTGGAGTTTGGCGGCAAATTATTTGACGACTATCATGCAGCGCGCGTGCTGCCCGGTTTTTTGCCGGACAGCAAGATCAACATGCTCCAGACACTCAAAGACGACGCTGAGATCATACTCGCCATCTATGCCGGCGACATTGAGCACAACAAGGTGCGCAACGATCTGGACATCTCCTATGACGCTGAGATTCTGCGTCTCATCGACGCGTTTCGTGAAAAGGGGCTGTTGGTGGGAGGCGTGGTCATCACGCGGTATGGCGGGCAATTGGCGGCGGACGTGTTTGCTGAGCGGCTGCGGCAGCTGGGCATCCGCGTCTACCTGCATTATCCGATCGCCGGATATCCTGCCAACGTCCCGCTGATCGTCAGCGACGAAGGATTCGGTAAAAATGATTACATCGAGACGACGCGTCCGCTGGTGGTGGTCACTGCGCCTGGGCCGGGCAGCGGCAAGCTGGCTGTCTGCCTGTCGCAGCTCTATCATGAACACAAGCATGGGGTAAAGGCGGGATATGCCAAGTTTGAAACTTTCCCGATCTGGAACCTTCCGCTACAGCATCCGGTCAATCTGGCATATGAAGCTGCGACGACGGATCTGGATGATGTGAACATGATCGATCCATTCCACCTGGAAGCGTATGGCGTGACTACGGTCAATTACAATCGTGACGTCGAGTCATTTCCGGTACTAAATGCCATTTTTGAGCGCATTGCCGGCACTTCGCCATATCGATCCCCGACGGACATGGGCGTCAACATGGCCGGGTACTGCATTTTTGACGACGATGCGGTCTGCGCTGCGGCGCGGCAGGAGATTATCCGCCGGTACTATACCGCGCTTTGCGGCTGCAAGCGCGGCACGCTGCCTGCCGACCAGGAAATCCGTTCCGAATACATCCTCAATCGATGCGGGGCAACGCCGGCCGACCGTCCCGTTATCGCACACGCGCTCGAAAAGGCGGAGGAGACGGGGGAGCCGGCCATGGCCATCCAGCTGCCGGACGACCGGATCGTCACGGGAAAGACGTCGGATCTGCTGGGCGCATCCGCGTCCGCGCTGCTCAATGCGCTCAAAATGCTGGGTGGCATACACGACGCCATCGACCTGATTTCGCCCATCGTCATTGAGCCGATCCAGCATCTGAAGACGCGGCATCTGGGCAGCCAAAACCCGCGCCTTCACAGCGATGAGATCCTCATTGCACTTTCCATTTGTGCTGCGACCAACCCGACGGCAGCGCTGGCCCTGCGCCAGCTGGACAAGCTGCGCGGCGCTGAGGCGCACTCCAGCGTGATTTTGTCGCGAGTGGACAGCGACATGTACCGTAAACTGGGGATCAATTTCACGTGTGAACCGCAATATCAGTCCAAGAACCTGTACCATAAATAATTGGACTTGTTGTCTTCGGCCGGTTTGTGGTACAATAAAATGTCTGTGGAGGTTTTGACATGAATGAACGGGTGGAGCGCCTTCGTGCGCAGCTGGAGGCTGACGGTATGGATGCCGTCGTGGTCACCAGCCTGCCCAACATGCGATATCTGTCCGGCTTTACCAGTGCAGACGCGACGCTCTTGATCACCAAACGCTCATGCTGCCTGTTTACGGACTTTCGATATACCATTCAGGCGGCGTCCCAGTGCCCGGACTTTGAGGTTCTGGAGCCGGAGTCCGGCAGGTTGATGGCGTGTCTGCGCGATGTGCTTGTGCATGACGATTGTCATCGCTGTGCATTTGAGCAGGAGACCATGACTGTCCAGCAATATGAGCGCCTGTGCGCTCTGCCGGTGGCGCTTGAGGCCTGGAGCGAACCGCTGTCGAATTTGCGTCTCAGAAAGTCCGACCTGGAGATAGCAAGCCTGCAGAAGGCGCAGCAGCTCGCCGACCAGTCCTTTGCAGAGCTGCTATCCAGGATTGGCGCGGGCATGACGGAGCGCGAAGTTGTCGCGGAGCTCAACTATATCGGCGCCAGGCTGGGCAGCGAGGGCCCATCCTTTGACCCCATTGTCGCCTCCGGTCCGAATGGTGCCATGTGTCATGCCGTCCCGTCGCTGCGCCGCCTGGAGGAAGGCGATCTTGTCGTACTGGACTTTGGGTGTACGGTGGACGGGTATCACTCGGACATGACCCGTACCTTTGCCGTGGGCAGCGTCAGCGACGCCTGCCGTCGCATCTATGACATCGTGCTGGAAGCGCACGAGCGTGCCCTGCGCGCGCTCAAGGCCGGTATCACCGGCCGTGCGCTCGATGCAGTTGCGCGGGACTACATTGCAGAGATGGGCTATGGCCCCTGCTTTGGCCACAGCCTGGGGCACGGGTTCGGGCTGGAAATCCACGAAGGCCCGCGCGCGTCCGTGCGATCCGACACCGTGCTGGAGCCCGGCATGACGATTACCATTGAGCCTGGTATTTACGTCGAGGGCCTTTGCGGCGTCCGTATTGAAGATTGCTGTGTGGTAACGCCGGATGGATATCTGGACTTGGTCAGTTCCCCAAAGGAACTGTTGGTCATTTAAGATAACTGATAAGCAAACAATACCATTGGGAGGAACAGAACACTATGATCATGGCAGGCGATTTTCGCAAGGGCGTAACCGTTGAGATCGATGGACAGGTGTGGTCCATTGCGGACTTCCAGCACGTAAAACCCGGAAAGGGCGCTGCGTTTGTGCGCACACGCCTGAAGAACGTAATGACAGGCGCGGTGCTGGAGCGCACGTTCAGCCCGACGGACAAGTATCCGAAGGCACACATCGAGACCAAGGAAATGCAGTATCTCTACAGTGATGGCGAGTTGTATTACTTCATGGATATCGAGACCTATGAGCAGATACCGCTCAACCACGATCAGGTGGAGGACGCCATTGACTTTATCGTGGAGAATGAGACCGTCAAGGTCCGCTTTTTCAAGGGCAACCCGTTCTCGGTGGAGGCTCCCAATTTTGTGGAGCTGACCGTGACGCACACGGAGCCAGGATTTAAGGGCGACACGGCGACCGGAACGACCAAGCCGGCCGAGCTTGAGACCGGTTATAAGATCAATGTCCCCTTGTTTGTCAATGAAGGCGACCGCATCCGCGTGGATACCCGTACCGGCGAGTACATGGAGCGCGTCTGACGCGGTTTAGAGACACAGCAGATTGGAGGAATTGGATGAGCTATATCTCCGAGAAGGTCGCGTATCTGGACGGCCTGGCAGACGGCATTGGCATTGAAGACGATAAGCAGGGTAAGCTGCTGCGCGGCATCATCGATGCGCTTGGCGCTATCGCCGAAGAGCTCGAAGAACAGAGCGAGGCGTATGACGATCTTTCGGATTGCGTCGACGAGATCTATGAAGAGCTCGACGCTATCGACTGCGAGCTGTCTGGCGACGAGGATGAGGAAGACAACGGCTTTATGGAAATCGTGTGCCCGTCCTGTGGCGAGACCATATACTTTGACGAGGACATGCTCGACTCCGAAGATGGCCTGATCTGCCCCGCATGCAACGAGCCGGTGGACATTCAAATCAGCTGTGGCGATTGCAACTGCGGCTGTGAGGACGACGACAAAGATAACTGAGCGCGCTGCTGCCAGTATCCCGGCGCCTGTTGCAAATTTTACGACAGGCGCCCTTTATGTTTGCCGTTGTCGGTTGCCTTGCTTGCGCCAGGGTAAAATAGTATCGTTCAGATAGGCCGGTGCAGGCAATCAGGTAATCAAAAGGCCACCCATTCATGGGTGGCCTTTCATATTCCGTCCTTCTGCCTCTGCCTGCGGTGCCCTAAACGCGGACAGAGTGATTATATGATGGTACATATGTAGTTCGTTACGCGTTTTAAGGAGGAAATCGGTAATGAAAAAACTATGCAGTCGGACGGAAACCGGATAACATCGTTTTTTCTGACTTTAGTATAGCACGCCATGTGGGGAAACACAAGTAAAATCCCGGGGAAAATTGTGTAAAATTTGTTAATCCGATGTAACAGAATGCGCAAATGGGAGTTACTGTATAAAGGGTGGTTTACGCTACCTACTACATTACATCGGCTGACGGTTCATTTGTGGCAAAAGTGATAACCAGCAGAGGGAAAGGAGTCATATATGCAACGGGGCATGGCGCTACGGGAAGCGCCATGCCCCATCTTATTCGGCCCCCCGACAAATGGGAAGTTACTTGTTCCTTTTTGCTTTAGCTGCTTTTATGCCCCAGCCAATCAACAATATAAGCCAAGCGCATAATCCTGCGATAAACCCTGTAGTCCCTATGCTTTCAAACTGCAATTTCAGCGCAACATTGAATATTTTTACAACAATAGTTCCACATAGCATCAAAGCAAGCAATAAAAGAACTTCCAATCCAATATATTTAAAAATTTTATTTTTCATAAATGGCCGCCTCCACAGCTTCTAATTTGTTGCCCTGTTTGTTCTTAATTATAACACATAAAGGAAATCGCTTTCAAGTTGTCCCTGGCCAGAAAGTAATTATACCTAGGGCGCACTTACTCACCACCCGCAAGCGGGCGGAGGTACTGCCTGACGGCAGCCGTGCGCTCTCCGAGGGGGACGCTCCAGCGGGCCCACGTCCTGCTGGTAGCACCGAAGCTGGGAGCCGTCAAAGGACCGGCTTCGGTGCTACCAGCTTCAGTGCTTTATGGTGGCCAAGAGGGGCTTAAGCCCCTCTCTTTCAAAATGTGTGCTTTTCTGGGGGAAAAACCCTTGACAAATCGCTTACTGGGAGAAAATGCACATATGTGGCAAAATAGGCCCGAATCGCATGACGATCGGTCAAGCTACCTGGCTGCGTGTAGAAAATCCGGCGTATATGTGAGAGACGCGCTTTCCTTATCCTGACACCAGACATTGGAGAATCCAAGCGAGAGGCAATACTCTATCACGCGTTGATATTCGCGGCTGGTCAGCCTGCGATTGAGCGGCGGAGCGGTGACGTTTGGCGTTGGGGCGTATTGCCGCATGAGGGAAAGGTGCGTTGTAAGCGGCAGATGTTCCGCGATAAAGTCGAGCACGCGACGCGCCTCGTCCACGCAAGCCGGGAGCACGAGGTGACGGATCAGCAGGCCGCGCTCGGCAATGCCGTCTGACCCGACTTGCAGGACGCCCACCTGTCTGTGCATTTCCAAAATGGCTTTGGCGGCAAACGAAAAATAATCCGCCCGGCCAGAAAAGCGCAGTGCCAATGCTCCTGTTACGTACTTGAGGTCGGGCAGGTAGATATCGACAAGTCCTTCCAGTGCGAGCAGGGAAGACGTCAGATCGTAGGCATTTGTATTGTAAACGACTGGAATGGTCAGACCGCGTTGTTTTGCCTGGCGCAGAGACTGCCGTATGGCTGCAAGGTGTGGCGTCGGCGTTACAAGATTGATGTTATGCGCCCCTTGAGCCTGTAATGACAGATAGAGGTCGGACAGCATTTCCGGCGTTTGTTCCTGTCCCAGCGTACCATCGTGTAGCACGTGGTTTTGACAGAACACGCAATCCAGGTTGCAGCCGGAAAAAAAGACTGCGCCGGACCCGCGCGTGCCGCTGATACATGGCTCTTCCCAGTGGTGCAGCGCGGCGCGCGCAACGCGGGGAAACTTCCCCGCGTTGCAATCTCCGGTATGCAATTGGCGGTTCGCGCCACAGCGGCGCGGGCAGCTATAACAGGCTGCCATTAGAACACGCGCCTTGCGCAGACAAAGTTGCGCGTCCAGTAGCTCGTCGTGCAGGAGCGCTTCACGACCTTGCCGTTGTTTGAAGATGCGTCGATCATCGTGTTGCCGCCAATGTAAATGCCGGTGTGCGTGACGACGCCGCCGGCATCGTCGTCCGTAAAGAACAACAGGTCGCCACGCTTGAGGTCGCTCATGCTCGAAATCAACGTCCACTTATCGACTCTGGCAAAGCTCTTGGCGCTGTAGCGTGTGGTCTTGACGCCGGCCTTGGTCAGGCAATAGTATACCAGGCCGGAACAGTCAAATGTATTCGGGCCTTCATCGCCGAGCACATACCGCTTCCCAAGCTGTGCCTCTGCACATTCGATCATTGCGTTGACGCCGGAACCGTAGGATTCATCTCCACCGCTGGAGGGCGGGTCCGTGGGCGCCGGTGTGGCAGGTTCGGGCTGCGAGGGGTCGATCGGCACCGGCGTATCGTCAGCACCGTCGGGCACATCGATCTCCGGCAGATCGTCGTCCGGCACAGGAGTAGATTGAGAGGGTTTTTGCGTGGCGGTAGTGGGTTTCTGGGTGGCCGTCGGTTTCTTTGTCGTGGTTGGCTTGCTGGTTGCCGCGGGCTTCGGCGTTGCCGGTTTTGGCGTGGGCGTCGGGTCCACGGCCGGTTTGGCATCCGGAGAATAGAGCAGGTCCCGGTCGTCGGTGTTGAAGACACCGTCGACATCCATGCCGTTTTTTTGCTGGAATGCTTTCAGCGCTTCTTCCGTCGCCACGCCGAAGTATCCGTTGACCTTGTCCGTATAATATCCGAGTTCTGCAAGGAGCGATTGCATGCCGCGCACATCAGACCCGTTGTCGCCGAGTTTCATCTCGTAGGAGGCGGCATCATCGCTAAAGAGCTGTTCCTGCAGCGCGCTGTCGGCCACGCCGGTCATTTCCAAGTCGAGCGTGCGCTGAAACAGCGCCACGGCAGCCGCAGTCGCTTCGTTATAGGTTTCGCTGGGCTCATCGGATTCCAGGTATCCCAGCTCCACCAGGCGGGAATGCAGTTGTTCCACCGCTGGATAGACATCGTTGAGCTGTAGTGTGGAATACTGAGAAACGTGTACCTCAGCGGATGGAGTGGGGGTGGGGCCAGCCGCTTCCGGGGATGGGTCTCCAACGACAGGCTCGTGAGCCATGGACGGTTCCGGCGTTTGCGCGATGTCGTCCTCTAAGGCACGGAACGAAGCGGCTTCCTGTGTATTCGCAGAGCTCAACCGGTCCAGTCCGAGCGGCAGGAGCACAAAGCAGATCAGGGCAATGGAGCAGGCAGCCACGATCCAGGTACGCGCGCGCTTGGAAAACAGCGCCACGTTGGAAATTTGCCGGACGGATCCATGCTCCACCTGCAACTCCTTCTTCTTTTTCGATGGCATTATGCAACCTCCTTTTTCGTTTCACCTTCCAGTTTCTACTGGTAACAGTATACACGACAAAAGGGACGATGAGTTTGAACATTTTGCGAATTCCCGTAAGCGGTAAGTGGCCAAAAGACGGTACGTTTTGCAATTTGGACATGGTCGTGATAAAATGATAGCCATGGAGATTTGGATATATGGCACTGTTACGCGCACAACATATTGCAAAGCACTTTGGTGAACGTACGCTGTTCTCCGGCGTCTCATTCGAGATTGCACCAGGCGACCGTGTGGGTCTTGTCGGCGTAAACGGATGCGGCAAATCCACGCTGCTGCGCATACTGGCCGGGGAAGAACTGCCAGACGAGGGCGACATTCACCGATCAGCCGAGTGTCGCATTACCTGGCTCAAGCAACGGCAGACGGACACCGCAGGGCTGACCTTGTTGGACGCAACCATGCAGGAATTTGCGCCGCTCATGGATCTTGAGCGACAGCTGGAGGATATCTCAGCAAGACTGGAGCAGGGAGCGGACGACGTCTTGATCCGCCGGCAATACCGGTTGCAAGAGGAATATCAGCAAAGAGGCGGGCTGACGTTTCGCAGCCGCACCCGCGCCGTGTTGCTGGGACTGGGCTTTTCTGAAGCAGATATTGTGAAACCGGCGGATGTGCTGAGCGGCGGAGAATTGCGCAAAGCGCTGCTCGCCCGCGTCCTGCTCTCTGAGGCGACCCTGCTGCTCCTGGACGAGCCGACGAACCATCTGGACATTCGCGCGATCGAGTGGCTGGAAGATTATCTGCTGTCCTATCGGGGCGCGTTTGTGGTGGTCTCGCACGACCGGTATTTTCTCGATCGGGTGACAACACGCACCTTTGAGATGGAGCATGCGACATTGGCCATTTCCCGCGGGAACTACTCGCGCCATTTGCAGCTGAAGATGGATGCGCGCGAAGCGGCGGAGCGGCGGTATTATAATCAGCTGCGGGAAATCCGGAGGATTCAGGGGATCATCGAACAACAACGCCGGTGGAATCAGGCGCGCAATTATGTGACGATTGCATCTAAGGAAAAGCAGCTTGCGCGCATTCGCGAGGAGATGGTAAAGCCTGCCGATGACCCTGCCGCGATCCGCTTTTCGTTTCACGCAGTACCGCCAGCAGGAAACGATGTGCTGATCGTCCGCGCGCTGGAAAAACGGTTTGGGGAACGTACGCTGTTTAGCGGATTGGAGATGCATCTGCAACGGGGCGAACACGTATGCCTGCTGGGCGCAAACGGATGCGGAAAGACGACACTGCTGCGCATCCTGACCGGGCAGGAAACACCCGATGGCGGCGGCTTTCAGATTGGCGCGAATGTTCGCATTGGTTATTACGAGCAGTCCATGCGCGGCCTGTCGGCAGAGCTGACGGTGCTGGAGCAGGTTGGGATGCTCTTTCCACGCATGGATCAGCAGCAGCTGCGTTCGGCGCTTGGCCAGTTTCTGTTTCGTGGGGACGATGTGTTCAAGCGCATCGGCGAGTTGTCCGGCGGGGAGCTTGCGCGCATCCAGCTGCTCAAGCTGATGCTCTCCGGGTGTAATCTGCTGTTGCTGGATGAGCCGACCAACCACCTGGATATTCCATCCCGTGAGGCGCTGGAGCGAGCGCTGTCGGCCTATGATGGCACAATGCTCGCGGTGACACACGACCGCTATTTTGTCGATCAGATTGCGGACCGGATCCTGGTACTCACGCGGGATGGCCTGCAGGAATTTGCCGGTGACTGGACGGCATACAGCGCCTCTCTGGCGGCGGACAGCAGGCAGCGGGATGCTGTAACGGAAGATGCGCCGCGTGCCCGCCAGGTCAACGACTATGTGCACAAGCGCGAGCAGCGCAGCGCCATACAGCATGCCCGCGGCGCCCTGAAACGCGCGGAGGCACGTGTGGAAGAGCAGGAACGCTTGCTCAGCGCGTGTCAGCAAAAGCTGTCTTCACCGGAGATTGCCACCGATTACAATGCAGCGATGCGTGTAGCCGAGGAAGCGGCGCGCCTTGAAGCGGAGCTAGAGTCGCTCTATGCGGACTGGCAGGAAGCAGATCAGGCGCTACAGGCCCTTTGTTGCGGGGCGGAACAGGAGGAAACATGACGTTTAAACGATTTTCGCTGGGTCTGCGGTTTCTGCTGCAGGATGCCGAGGGGTTTTCCCCGGTCGACGCCTGGAACCTGTTGTTTGCCTCGTTGTCTCCAACGGAAGTGAAGGGGATGGAATTGTACGGGGTCAGCCAGCAGGAGAGAGGACAGCAATGCTATATCTGTGTGTTCACAAAAGCTTCCCTTAGCCGCTGCCGCGCGCTATATGCCCGTCTCTCCGCGCATCCGCTCATCTGCTCCCACCTACTGTTCTATCGTCCATTTTTGCAGAACAACCGTTTGGAACAGCTGGAAGGTTATGAGTTTCTTGGCACGGTGGGAGACAGCGGGGAGGTGCAATATGGCGCCGCGGCCTATGGGGAAATGCGTTTCCATGGCGACAACAAGCCGCTGGATCCCCTGCTGGAACCGGCCGTGTTCCTCATAGCGCCAGACGCCTACCGGGGCATCTTGACGCCGGAGCAGGCGATCCGTTGCCTCATGCGCGTGGCCTATGCTTATTTCCCGCTTGCGCAGATCATCCCGTTTCCAATGGCGGACGGGGGCCGCGGCACGATCGATGCGCTGATCCATGCGCTGGGCGGCCGGTATGTGCCAGTCAGGCTCAAGCAGGAAAACGGGGAATCCATCGATACACAATACGGTATTTTACCGGATCGTACCATCGTCATTGAAAGCGAGTGCGTGTCGCATGCGCAGCAACTGCTCTGCGAAATGTTGGATATTGGGTATACTTCCTTTATCGTCGGGCTCTATGGTGACGCGGCCTGCAGCCAAAGCGCGCCGTTCCAGTTGCCGCTGCACCCGAAAATCGGAGACGTGCAGATTCGTATTATCGACAGTGGTTCCGGTAACGCGTTCTTTCTGGACCGGGCGGAATTCAATGCGCGCATCCGCGATGTATCCATCGTGGTGACGGGCGACGGGTATCCGGAAACAGCGCACCTCGACGCCGTCAATGAGATCAAACGCCGCTGTGCGGAGGAAAATGTCCCCGTCGTCGTGTTCGAGGGCGAACCGGATCCGCCGGCTACCGTGGAGGCAGCGCTGCAGGCGCTGCGTGTCAGCGCCGACCGCGTGTTCCGGCTGCTGAAGACGGGCGGCCGGTTACAACACCGGTAGAACGCAGTATGATCGAAAGGATTTGAGTGAGGGAGCATGGAACGACTGATCGCCATCGACGGAAACAGCCTGTTGTTTCGCGCCTACTATGCCTTGCCCGATATGACGACCCGTGATGGCGTGCCAACGGGGGCGTTGCACGGCTTTTTGACGATGCTGCTCAAGCTTGCGCAAACCAACCCGGACTATCTTGCCGTGGCCTTTGACCTGCCAGGCAAGAACTTTCGGCACGAACGGTACGACGCATACAAAGCGGGGCGCCGGGAGACGCCGGAGGACCTGAGCAGCCAGTTCCCGCTGCTGCGTGAGCTGCTTGCCGAGATGGGAATTGCCGTGTGCACGTGTCCCGGCTTTGAGGCCGACGACATTCTCGGCACGCTGGCAAAACGAGCCGAAGCACGGGGCGCGTCTGTCCTGCTCGTGACAGGCGATCGGGACGCATTGCAGCTCGTATCCGAACGGACACATGTGCTGTTGACCAAACGCGGCTTGTCCGACACCGTGGAATATACTGTGGAGCTGCTGCAGGAGCAATATGGGTTGTCACCCAGCCGCATGCGGGATCTCAAGGGGTTGATGGGCGACAATTCCGACAACATTCCCGGGATTCCCGGCGTTGGGGAAAAAACGGCGCTGAAGTTGCTTGCCGAATATGGCGATCTCGAAGCGGTGCTGTCCCATGCTGGTGAAATCAAGGGCAAGCTGGGTGAGCGCGTGCGGGAGAATGCGGAGTCCGCCCGACTGAGTTATTGGCTGGGCACCATCGATACGCAGGCGCCTGTAACAACGGATCTGTCGGATTGTGCCTTTCACCTGCCAACGTTATCCGGCGCCGGGGAGCATCTGCGCGCGCTGGAGCTGCGCGCCGTACTGGCCAAGCTCCCGGAGCGGGAAGAACCGCGGCGACCTGTGGAGGCGACCGGCTGTACATGTACCCCGATCGATTCGCTACCAGCGCTCCAGGAAGCCATTGCCGCGCATCCCGCGCCAAAAGCGTTCGCTGTCTGCACGGAAGGGCAGATTTCATTTGCCTTTTCGCCCAAGCAGTCGTATGTAGTAACGGCGGGGGAAACGCTGTTTGACGCCGTCCTGGAGCCGGCGCAGGTGTACCGCGCGCTGGCCCCATTGTTGCAGGATGCGTTGGTTGAAAAACTGGTGTTCGACGGAAAGTCGCTCCGGCACAACGCCGCCGGCTTTGGAGTGGACGTGCGGCATATTGCATTTGACGCTATGATTGCGGACTATCTGCTCAATGCCATTCGCCCAGCTACGACGCTGCAGCAGACTTGCGAACGGCATTTGGGAACCTTGCAGGCCTCGGCTGCGCTGTTGTTCCCCTTGCGTGAACGCATGCGTGCCCTGCTGGAGCAGCAGTCGATGACGGCGCTCTATGACGACATGGAGCTGCCCCTTTCGGGCGTGCTGTATCACATGGAATGCGAAGGGTTTCGCGTGGACGACGCCGTGCTGCTGCAAATGCAGAGCCAGTTTGAAACGCGCGCTGGCGAGTTGGCGTCCGAAATCTATACGCAGGCAGGGGAGACCTTCAATATCCTTTCGCCCAAGCAACTTGGCACCGTGCTGTTCGAGCACCTGAAGCTGCCGCCGCAGCGTAAGACGAAGTCTGGCTATTCCACGGATGCCGACACACTCGACCGGTTGGCGCCGCTGCACCCGGTGGTCCGGCTGATTCAGGAGTACCGGTTCCTCACAAAGCTCAAGAGCACATTTGTCGACGGGCTGTTAGCGGCGCGTGCGCCGGCAGACGGGCGTGTACGGACGCGGTTCCAGCAATGCGTGACCGCGACGGGACGGATTTCCAGCACGGAGCCAAATTTACAAAACATTCCCGTACGCACTGCGCTTGGCCGTGAGATTCGCAAGGCATTCGTTGCCAGCGAAGGCAACGTGCTCATCGGTGCCGACTATTCGCAGATCGAATTGCGCATTTTGGCGCACCTGAGCGAGGACGACGGGCTGATCGAGGCCTTCCGCAGCGGGGAGGACGTGCACCGGCACACGGCGAGCGAAGTCTTTGGCGTACCGCTGGACTCGGTGACGGCGGAGATGCGCAGCGCCGCCAAAGCGGTGAACTTTGGCATCGTCTACGGCATCAGCGACTTTGGCCTCGCGCAAAACCTGAACATCCCGGTCAAGCGCGCGGGCGAATATATCCGGATGTATCTGGCACGCTATCCGGGCGTGCATGCCTTCATGGAGCGATGTGTGACCGAAGGCCGAGAGCGCGGCTACGCTGTCACGATGTTTGGGCGACGGCGCGCGCTGCCGGAACTTAAGAGCAGCAACTACAACACGCGTTCGTTTGGCGAGCGGGTGGCAATGAACATGCCCATTCAGGGAAGCGCCGCAGACATCATCAAGCTGGCCATGGTCCATGCCGAGCAGATGCTACAGGAACGGCGGCTTCGCGCCCGGCTCATCCTGCAGGTGCATGACGAACTGATCTTCGATGCCCCGCTGGAGGAGCAGGACCAGGTGTTGGCGCTTGCAAGGGACTGTATGGAGCATGTGTGCGAGCTGCGCGTCCCGTTGATCGCCGAAGCGCGTGCCGGGCACAGCTGGTATGATACCAAATGACGAATGAAAATCCGAAAAATTTCATCGGTCTGACGGGCGGGATTGGCGCGGGAAAGTCGACGGTTTCCGCGCGGTTTGCGGCGCTGGGAGCCGTGGTGCTGGATGCGGACGCGGTCTCAAGGCAGGCGCTTGAGCCGGAGGGCTGCTGCTATGACGCCGTGCTGTCGCTCTTTGGCCGGGAGATCGCGCTCGCGGATGGCCGCATAGACCGCAGGCGCGTGGCGGGCATCGTGTTTTCTGATGCCGCCATGCTGCAGCGGCTGAATGCCATCGTACACCCGGCCGTCGGGCGTGAGCTGCTCCGCCAGGCTTCGGCTGTGCCGGCGCACGTGCTGGCCCTGTTCGATGTGCCGTTGTTGTTTGAAAGCGGCTGGCATCGCATGATGCATAAGACCATCGTCGTTGCGGCAGAGGACGCGGTGCGCGTTGCCCGCATCTGCGCGCGCGATGGGTGCACGGCCGAAGAGGCGCTGGCGCGCATTCGCAACCAGATGCCGCAGCAGCAGAAATGCCGTATGGCCGATTATATCTTGGTAAACGATGGCACCGTAGAAAACCTGTACCGGAGCGTCGACGCGCTCTATAAAACGCTGTACGCAGAGCTCTTGCGTGCAGAACCGTCGGAGGTCTGTCCGTGAAGAAGGCAATTCTCGTTGTCGCAATCCTCATTTTGCTCGTGTGCGCCGTGTTTGGATCACTGTTGCTGCGCGAGCGTATTGAACATGAGCGTCTGCTCGCGGAATACCCGACAGGCTATCTGCCGGAAATTGCCAAATATGCTGCCGAATTTGAATTGGATCCCTATCTGGTGCTGTCTGTCATGCGGTGCGAGAGCAGCTTTCGGAGCGACGCGGTCAGCCATGCCGGCGCCATTGGGCTCATGCAGGTCATGCCGGATACCGGCGCCTGGATTGCGCACAAGCTGAACCTGGATGACGTGTATACCGAGTCCATGCTGTATGAGCCGGACTATAACGTTCGTTTTGGGTGCTGGTTTCTCCGTTTCCTGACAGATCGGTTTGATGGAGAAAGGCGACATATTATCGCCGCATACAATGCGGGTCATGGCAGCGTGGAAGGCTGGCTGGACGATCCCAACTACGCACAGGATGGCCTGCTGCTGGAGATCCCTTACCCCGAAACGGCCCGGTATGTGGAAAAAGTGCAGCAGGCGTATGATGCATATACCAGCCTGTATCCGGATTTGTTTACAGATGGTTCGTTTGAATCCAGTGCCAAATGATGGTATACTTTGGCTAGTTTGAACAAGGAGTCACGATTTTGCTGGAATTATCGGTCGTCGTTCTTGTGCTGATCGCCGATCAGCTTTCCAAGTATCTGGTGGATCTGTATCTTCCGCTGGGTACTTCCGTCCCGTTCATCGACGGGGTGATCCACCTGACCGCGGTGCACAATACCGGCGCCGCGTGGGGAATGCTCTCGGGCGCCCGTGTCGTGTTTCTCATCATTACCCCCGTCCTGTGCGCGGGCTTGATCGTGCTGCTGGTCAAGCGGCGCAGTCGCATCGGTCGGCTCGGGCGGGTGTGCATTTCGCTGCTTCTCGCCGGCGCCATTGGCAACCTGATCGATCGGGCATTGCTTGGATACGTACGCGATATGTTTGAATTTGGCTTTTTCAATTTTCCGGTTTTCAATGTGGCAGATATGTCGATTACGTTTGGCTGCGTGCTGCTCTGCATCGATACGCTGTTCCTGAAGCGGGGGACGATCTTTGGCGCGCTGGAGCGGGAAAAGCCGCGGCAGTCAGATCCTGGCGCAGACGGAGAAGAGGCACAGGGCGATGTGTGAGCCGGAGGGACGCCCAAATGAGCGCGATGTGGCGGAGGCGGCTTTATTTCACCCGGAGGAGCGCGACCGGCTCGACCGATTTCTATCGGGCGTGTCAGACCTGTCCCGCAACCAGGTGCAGCGCCTGATTCGAGAGGGCGCGGTACTGGTCAACGGTACGCCGTCGCGCGTCAACCAGTTGGTAGCTGCCGGCGATGTTGTACAGTTGTATCGTCCGGCACCAGTTGAGATGGACGTCGTCCCGCAAGACATTCCTCTGGACATCGTGTACGAGGACGACGATATTTGTGTCGTCAACAAGCCGCAGGGCCTGGTGGTTCACCCCGCGCCCGGTCACCCGGACGGCACGCTGGTCAATGCGTTGTTGTTTCACTTTGGGACGCTTTCCGCCGTAGGCGGCGCGTTTCGGCCGGGTATTGTGCACAGAATCGACCGCATGACTTCCGGCCTGTTGGTGGTTGCCAAAAACGATGCGGCACACTTGTCGCTGGCCGAGCAGTTCCGTGACCACACGGCGGGGCGCAGCTATGTCGCGCTGGTGGACGGCAACCTGCGCGAGGACGAGGGCACTGTGACAGGCCCCATTGGCAGGCACCATAGCGATCGAAAGCGCATGGCGGTGACGCCGGAAGGCCGCCCTGCCGTGACACACTGGAAAGTGCTTGCACGTTTTTCCTCTCACACCCTGCTGCGAATTTGCCTGGAGACGGGCCGCACGCACCAGATTCGCGTCCACATGGCCTACATCCACCATCCTGTGACGGGCGACGAGGTCTACGGCGGCGCCAAAAAACAGCTGGGTCTGGCCGGGCAGGCGCTGCACGGCTATCGCCTGCATTTGCAGCATCCCACATCACATGCGGCGCTGGAGTTCCGTGCGCCGCTGCCTGCATACTTTATCTCTGCCCTGCAGAAACTGGGTTGGGATGGAGAAGCCGAATATGCGAAGGAGTTCTTGCAACGATGAGATTACGCGACATCCCCCGTCTGGCCTGCCTGTTCGGCCTCCTGCTGTGCTGTGTGGCCTGCGCAGACGTTGGCAATGGCAATCTCAACGTGGCGGATGCATCGATGCCAAATGCCGTGTCCTCAACCACGCCCACGGCCACGCCGCCGCCCACCCCCGTACCGCTTCCAACGGAAACGGAGGTTGCGACGGCGTTTCTGGAAATCCTGCGTTCCATACCCGTTGCAGTAGATCTTTCGGCGGAAATTGAGGAAATGGCCTTGCCGGAACGGCCCATTTTTTCGGACATCCGTGCACGTCATGCGGACTTTAGCGCATTGTCGCTGGAGTACTATATCGCTGTTTCCAGCGCAAGTGAAGACGCTATCATGCAGCTGGAAGACCTGCTTTCAGACCTTGTACTGGAGTACGATATGGAAATTGAAGTCCCGGATTGGAAGTACCTGGGTTCGGTGCTTTGGGCCGTTGAGGATACGTTTTCAGCCTGGGACATGCTCGACGTAAATTGCGCGGTGGAAACGTCTGCCGGCGGTAGATATCTGCTGTCCATCGACATTGCGCCTGCGGACTTTCAGCCGTTTCTCTACAGCCTGGCCGGCGACGATCGCGACCTGTATATGGACGCTCGCTATATCATGACGTATCTCACCACCGTCTTTGATGCAGAGGGCGAGGAGATCGATTATGTCATGCCTGTGCTATCGGACGACTATATCGCCACCATTCAAAAGCCTCTGGAAAAGACCTCTTATTACGACAGCTGGTACCAGGGCCGCTCCAACAACACGCGAAAGCATACCGGGCTCGACATGCGCGCCCCGGCAAATTCGGAGATCCGCAGCTGCACCGACGGTACGGTGCTCTATATCGGCTACCAGGCCACGCCGGGCAACTATGTGGTCATCTTGGACGACGAGGGATATGAATACCACTATTATCACATGATCCGCCAGACCGATTTTCTCCAGGAGGGACAGCGTGTCAGCGCGGGAGATCTCATAGGTCATGTGGGGAACACGGGGAACAGCGCCGTAAACCACCTGCATCTGAGCCTGATCACGCCGGATTCCGTCTTTGTCAAGCTGTTTGATATGATGAACGCACTCTATTCCAAATAATGATGAAGAGAAGGGGGAAGTAACCAGTGAACCGCTTACGACTGTCGTACCGTTGGCTCGCAGCCCTGCTTGCGCTGCTGCTGTGCCTCTCTTCCTTTGCCTGCCAGATGCCGGCCGGGCAGCCGGAAGCCACGCCGACTGCAACATCGCCCTCCGCGACGGATGCGGTGCAGGCGACGCCAGAACCGACCGCCACGCCGGAGCCGCAGGAAAATGCCTCGCAACTGCTGGCGGAGCTCGACCACGATATTTTTGTCTCGTATGCAGCGGGGGATGGACACAGTCTTGCCGTCCTGTTGCGCGATCCGGCTGCCTTTGGGATCGACGTTTCGGAGGTTCCGGAGACCTGGGGCGAGTTTACGGAAGAGGATTCCCACGCCACCGTGTCCACGTTCGTGGAATACCTGGAGCGGCTGCAGGAGATCGACCGGGCGCAGCTGGACGAGCAGGAGCAGCTCTCGTATGATATCATACAGCAGTTTCTGGAGCAGACCATCGCGGGCGACGAATACGAATACTATTACGAGCCGTTGACGGAGTACACGGGGCTCCAGGTCAATCTGCCGCTCGCCCTGTGGCTGCTGCGCGTCGAGACGCAGGAGGACGCGGAGCGGTATCTGGCGCTGGCGGCGGACACGCCACGGTATCTTGACCAGGTGCTGGCCTATGAGCAGGAGCGGGCGGAACGCGGGCTGTTTATGACGGAGAGCGCGCTCGACGCCGTGCTGTCCGACCTCGATCAGCTGATCCGGACGGGCGACGGCCTGTTTCTGATCGACGAATTTGAAAAGTCACTCGGGCAGATCGAGGAACTGACCGACGAGCAGCGCGCCGACTATGCCGCGCAGGCCCGCGAGCTGCTCTCCGGCGAGTTCCTGCAGGCGTTCTCCCTGCTGCGCGACGGGCTTGAAGCTCTGCGTGCCTCCTGCCGCGAACCGGAGGGCATGTATGCGCTCGGGGAGGACGCGCTGTCCTACTATGCGCTGCAACTGCAGGCCGAGGCGGCGAGCGACATTACGCCGGAAGACGCCATGGTCCTGCTCGAGCAGGAGTTTCTCTATCTGTTGATCTCCTATCAGACCCTGAGCCTGACGGAAGAGGGCATGCAGGACCCCGGCACGCCGCTGACGAGCGGGGACGTGGAGCAGGACCTGGCCGACCTGCGCGCGATTGCGGAGACCGTCCTGCCGGAGGTACCGGAACACACTTACACGCTCCGACAGGTGCCGGAAGAGCTGGAGGACCTGATGAGCCCCGCAGCCTATGCCATTCCGCCGCTCGACGAGTGGGAGGACAACATCATCCTGCTCAACCCGTCTGCCGACCAGACGTATCTGTTCCTGACGCTGGCGCACGAGGGGTATCCCGGCCACATGTATCAGTATCTCTACCAGCGCAACCTCGACGGCCTGGGCCTCATGCAGCGGGCGATCTCGTTTTCCGGTTATTATGAGGGCTGGGCGCAGTTTGCCGAGGAGCTGGCCATCCTGGCGCAGGACAAGTACAACCGTTCCACGACCATGATGCAGTTCTGCAACGATATGGCGTCCAACGCACTGCTGTTGGCCATCACCAGCATCAAGGTCAACTACGAGGGGATGGAGCCGGAGGATCTGAAGGAATATCTGTCCGCTTTTGGTCTTGGGGAAGACATGTTTGTCGACCTGCTGTTTGAATACGCCGTCAACATGCCGTTCTACGCGCTCTCCTATGCCGTCGGCTACGCCCAGCTGGCCAGCCTGATGCGCTCGCTCAGCGCGGACATGGGGGAAAACTACGTGCAAAAAGACGTGTTGACGCAATATCTCAACTATGGGCCGGCATATTTCAACCTCTTGCGCGAGCGCATGGACGTCTGGGCGGACGAACAGCTGAAGGAAGGTTGACAAACGCACGCGGCATGCGCTAAACTATATGCAATATCGACAACTGCGATGAAAAAGAGGAGTACCGTCCATCCGGCAACAGAGAGCCAGACCCGACAGGCTGCAAGGTCCGGCGGCAGAGGAGGGCCGGGAAGGTCGCTTTGGAGCATGCGCCGCGAAGCGTATTGAGTGGCGCGCGATTGAGCCGCGTTAAGGTTCGCAAGAGGGGTTGCAACTGGATGTAAAGATCCGAGAAGCTTGCGGCCCGAACAAAGGTGGTACCGCGAGCGCCCGTTTCGTCCTTTGACGGAACGGGCGCTTTGATTTTGGCTAACAGGAGGTTAAAAGGCAATGGCTTTGCAAATGGAAAAGACATATGACCCGTCAGCGGTGGAATCGCGCTGGTATCGGCATTGGGAGGAGAGCGGGTATTTCCACGCGGCTCCCAACCCGGATCGCCAGCCGTATTGCATCGTCATTCCACCGCCGAACATCACGGGCAAGCTGCACATGGGGCATGCACTGGACAATACACTGCAGGACACGCTCATCCGCTACAAGCGCATGTGCGGGTTTGAAACGCTTTGGCTGCCCGGCACCGATCATGCATCCATTGCCACAGAAGTCAAAATTGTGGAACAGATGGCGGAGGAAGGGCTGACCAAAAACGATATCGGCCGGGAGGCGTTTCTCAAGCGCGCCTGGAAGTGGCGGGAGGATTACGGCACCACCATCGTCAAGCAGCTGCGTATGCTGGGCTCCTCCTGTGACTGGGCACGAGAACGCTTTACGATGGACGAGGGCTGCAACCGTGCGGTCAACAAGGTGTTTGTCGATCTATACAACAAGGGCCTTATTTATAAGGGCGACCGGATCATCAACTGGTGCCCAGATTGCAAGACTGCGCTTTCCGATGCGGAAGTGGAGTATGAGGAGCAGGCCAGCTCGCTTTGGCACATCCGCTACGATGCGCCGGATGGCAGCTATGCGATCACCGTGGCGACGACCCGCCCGGAAACGATGCTCGGCGATACGGCCATTGCCGTCAACCCGGATGACCCGCGTTACCAGCACCTGATCGGCAAGCCGGTCGTGATACCGGTGGTTGGGCGCGAAATCCCGATTGTGGCGGATGCATACTGTGAAATGGAGTTTGGCACGGGCGCGGTGAAGATCACGCCGGGTCACGACCCGAATGACTTTGAGGTTGGTCGCCGCGCCGGGTTGCCCATCCTGCGCGTGTTCACCGATGACGGCCACATCAACGAGCTCGGGGGCAAATATGAGGGGCTGGATCGCTTTGCCTGCCGCAAGGCGCTCGTTGCGGATCTGGAAGCCTGTGGCGCGCTGGTTAAGGTAGAACCCTATACGCATAACGTCGGCACCTGCTACCGCTGCCATACGACGATCGAGTCCATTGTCTCCAAGCAGTGGTTTGTCGACATGAAGCCGCTTGCCGAACCGGCGCTGGAAGCGGTTCGAAACGGCGATATCCGCTTTGTTCCCGAACGGTTCGACAAGGCGTATTTCAACTGGATGGAGAACATCCGCGACTGGTGCATTTCCCGGCAACTCTGGTGGGGGCACCGCATCCCGGTGTACTATTGCGACGATTGCGGCGAAGTGCTGGCCAGCGAAACGGCGCCAGCCTGCTGCCCCAAGTGCGGCGGTGCGCTCCGGCAGGATGAAGATGTGCTGGACACCTGGTTCAGTTCCGGCATGTGGCCCTTCTCGACTTTGGGCTATCCGGACGACACGGAGGAGCTTCGCTACTTCTATCCCACGTCCACGCTGGTTACGGGATATGATATCATCACGTTCTGGGTTTCCCGCATGATCACATTCGGCCTTGCCGTCATGAAGCAAAAGCCGTTTGACACGGTGTATGTCCACGGGCTCGTGCGCGACAGCCTGGGGAGGAAGATGTCCAAGTCGCTCGGCAACGGCATTGACCCGCTCGAGGTCATCGCCAAGTATGGCGCGGATTCCCTCCGCTTTTCGCTGTTGACCGGCAATTCCGCTGGCAACGACATGCGGTTCTATTGGGAAAAAGTGGAAGCCGCCCGCAACTTCTGCAACAAGATCTACAATGCCGCGCGGTTTGTCCTCATGAGCATCGACGGCGTTGAGACAGTGAACCCCTCTCAGTGTGAGCTTGACGATGCGGACAAATGGATTTTGCACCGCCTCAATGAGGTAACGGGGCAGGTGAGCGCCAACCTGGATGGCTTTGAGCTTGGACTGGCTGCGCAGAAGATCTATGACTTCATTTGGCTGGAGTTTTGCGACTGGTACATCGAGATGGCAAAGCCGCGCCTCTATGGCGATTGCAATGAGGCAAAGCGTGCGGCCGCAAGTGTACTCACATTTGTGCTGATGCGCGCCATGCAGCTGCTGCACCCGTTTATGCCGTTCATTACGGAAGAGCTGTATCAGAAGCTGCCGGGGCATGAGGAGACCATCATGCTTTCCAACTGGCCGCAACAGGATCCTGTGTTCCAATTTCCCGCAGAGTGCGAGCGCATGGAGTCGCTCATGGAAATCGTGCGGTCAATACGCAACCTGCGCGCCGAGATGAAAGTGCCACCGGCGCAGCGTATCTCCGTCCGGCTCAATGTACCGGAAACCTTGACCGGCGCTTACCGGGCCATGACGGCCTATGTGGAGCGGCTGGCTGGAGCGGACAGCGTCAGTGTGACTTCTGGTGACTTTACCGCAGATCGGCAGGACGTGCATCTGGTGTGTACCGGCGTGGATGTGCTCATCCCGCTTGCATCGCTCGTGGATATCGAAAAAGAGCGCGAACGCGTTTGCCGTGAGATCCAGCGCGTCGAAGGGGAATACCGGCGCGCTGAGTCGAAGCTTGCCAACGAAAAATTCACCAGCAAAGCCCCGGCAGCGGTGGTGGAAGAGGAACGCAAAAAGCTGCACAATGCCGGCGAAATGCTTGCAAAGCTGCGCGAACGCATGTGCGATCTTGAGAACTGATAAAAATGATATTGGAACTGTCCACTGCACAGGGAGGAGCGAAACATCCGCTCCTCCCTGTGCAAAAGCAGCTACAGCCGGTTATGCCGAAGTTGTGATATAATGAAGCAATAACGGCAGAAAGGAGGTGCTCGTCTTGTCCAACGTGTTTGACTATCTGGCCTGGCGCGGCGATTTGCCGTTCTCTGTCTCCGCTTTTAACGCGGTAGATAGTCTCATTTTGAGCCGGCTGTCGTACCTGCCGTTCGACGGCGTCGTATCGGAACGGTACGACATGCCTGTCAGCCTCGCAGACGCGGCCGTAACCCTGTTGTCCCGCCCGCGCGCCTATCAGCTGGAAGACGATGTCCGCCTGCTGCGAACGCTGGCCAGCGCGCCGCGGTTTCGGCATGCGGCGCTTGCCGGCTATGTGAACCGCACCGTGCCGGCTGACGAAAAACAATTTGCCGCGCTCTGCATCAGCCCGGAAGGCGAACTGCCGTATATCTCCTTTCGCGGCACAGACGGTACGTTAGTCGGCTGGAAAGAAGATTTTAACATGGCGTCCAATGCCGTCGTACCATCCCAGCGCGACGCCGTCGACTACTTCAACGTGGCTGCAACCTGTTATTCCGGTCGCCTGCGTATGGGCGGGCACTCCAAGGGCGGCAATCTGGCGGCCTATGCGGCGGCCTTTTGCGAGGCAAACGTCCAGCCCCGCATCGAGGCGGTCTACAATCATGACGGCCCTGGCTTTTTCCAGGAGACGGTGGAGTGTCCAGCATTTCGGAAGGTACGCAGTCGTATCCATACGTTCGTGCCACAATCCTCCGTGATCGGGATACTGCTGCAACACGAAGAGGAGACGACTGTCGTCAAAAGTACGAACACCTTTTTGCTGCAGCATGACCTGTATTCCTGGGAAACGAACGCGACCGGCCTCGTCTTGGCGGATGCGCGAACCAGCAGCAGCCGGTACATCGATACGACTATCCGCACCTGGCTGCAAAGGATGCGTGCAGAGGATCGGGAGCGGCTCATAGATGGTTTGTACCGCGCGATGGTCGCAGCGGGTGCCGTAACGGTATCGGATCTGCGCAGGCCGCGGATTGCCGCTGCCATCTGGCGCGAAGTACGGCAGATGGACGAGCCGACACGCGACATCATCAAGCAGGGCTTTGAATTGCTGCGCGGTTCGGCGCGCGAAAGCCTGAAGCAAGGCGTGCGGCGCGTTAAATAGCCCGCGAAGATGGCAATACGAAAATGACAGCCGCAGGGGAACCCAAAACCTGCGGCTGTCCCGATGAATGCGCAATGCGGAACGGTCAGAAACCGCTTGCGCCGTAGTTGGCCAGTACACGGGCAGAAGGATCATCCACATCGCAGCCCGCCCAATCTCGATTTGGCATCCAGAATCCGGCGATCATGCCCGCCTGCCCAGGATAAAACTGTTCAAACAGCTCCCGGTACAACAGCGACTCCTTGGTAAACGGCTGTGCGTAATCATATGCCGCGCTGCGCTGATGGAACGCTGCGTCGCTATACTGCGTTTCTGCATATGCCTTGAGATCGTCCACCATTGAGTGGCCAACTGCGTCGCTGAACGCAGCCTTCTCGCGATACAGGATGGATTCCGGCAGATAGTCGCCACGAAATGCATGGCGGAGCAGGTATTTCCCTTTGCCATAGACGTTTCTCTTGATCTCAGGATCCAGCGACATCACATAGCGGACAAAGTCCAGATCGCCAAACGGTACGCGCGCCTCCAGCGAGTTCACGCTGATGCAGCGATCTGCACGCAGCACATCGTACATGTGCAGCTCGCGGACGCGTTTTTGCGATTCCCGTTGAAATGCCTCGGCGTCTGGCGCAAAGTCCGTGTACTTATAGCCGAACAGCTCGTCGGAGATCTCGCCCGTGAGCAGTACGCGCACGTCCGTCGTTTCATGGATGGCCTTACAGACCAGATACATGCCGATACTCGCGCGTATGGTGGTGATGTCGTACGTCCCCAGCAGCTCCACCACGTGCGGCAGCACAGCAATGACCTCGTCGCGGGTCATGCGCACCTCTGTATGATCACTGCCAATATAGTCCGCCACTTCGCGGGCGTATTTGAGATCGATGGCGTCGCCCTCCATGCCGATGGCAAACGTGCGGATGGGTTTGTGCAACAGCCGCGCTGCTACGGCGCACACAAGCGAGCTGTCCAGTCCGCCACTGAGCAGGAAGCCAAGCGGCGCATCCGCGTCCAGTCGCTTCTCGATGCCGGTTATCAGTTTTTCGCGTATGTTGCGACAGGCGGTTTCCACATCGTCGTGGCAAACTGCCGTCGGCTCTGCAATATCCGTATACCGGAAGAAACGGCCATCCACATAGTAGTGTCCTGGCGGAAACGGCTGGATCTGCTCCACAAGGCCAACCAGGTTTTTGGGTTCACTGGCAAAGACGATCGCGCCACTCCGGTGATACCCGAAATACAAAGGCCGGATACCAATGGGATCGCGCGCGGCGACAAAGCCGCCGCGCGCCCTGTCGTAGAGGATGAGCGCATACTCTGCATCCAGCATGCCGAACATCGCCAACCCGTATTGCTCATACAACGGCAGCAGGATTTCACAGTCCGACCCGCTGCGAAAGGTATAGCCTTTGCCGATCAGCTGCTCGCGCAGAGCGCGAAATCCATAGATTTCGCCATTGCAAACGAGCCGGTTTCCATGCAGTGAAAACGGCTGCATGCCCTCTTTGCTGAGTCCCATAATTGCCAACCGGTGAAACCCGAGCAGGGCCGTTTTGCCATCGCCCAGATCGATCGGTTCCACGCGCGTCATATCCGGCCCACGCGAAACGGTGCGCGAAAATCCGGCCATAAATTCGCTGGTCCCCAGACCGGGACCAGCGCCCATGATGGAACACATACCGCGTATCGCTCCTTTCCACGGTCAGCGAACACCAAACAGCAGATCGCCATAGGTGGGGAAGGGCCAATACTCTGCCGCCGTGAGCGTCTCAAGCTCGTCGGCACCAATACGCAACTCATTCATGGCGGCAAACACCTGCTCTCTATAGAACATGGCCTGCGCTTCCAGAGAGTCCAGTTCACGCACTTTCATCAGCGTGTCTTCCAGCGCCTTGACCTTGCCGTACATGCAGCCGGTCAGGCGGGATAGCTTCTCCACCAGCTCCGCTTCATAGCTGCAATCCGCTGCCGGGCAGGCTGCTCTCTTGGCGTTCATTGTGCCTGCCAGTGCGCCGGCATATGCGCTTACGGCGGGCAGGATGTCTTTCTTGGCCATGTCCAGCATGGTCAGTGCCTCGATGTTGAGCACCTTACAGTAGTTTTCCAGCCGAATTTCATGGCGCGAGCGCAGCTCCGTCTCCGTAAATACCTTGTGTGACGTGAACAGCGCAATGTTCTTTGCATCGAGGAAGTGTGAGAGTGCCTCCGGCGTGGACTTCAGGTTTGACAGGCCACGGCGCTCCGCTTCCTTGATCCAGGCATCGTCATAGCCGTTTCCGTTGAAAATGATCCGCTTGTGCGCCTTGATGGACTCCTGGATCAGCGTATGCAGGCGCGCTTCAAACGTCTCTACCGGGCAGCCCTCGAGTATGTCTGCAAACTGTTTGAGCGCCTCGGCAACGGCGGTGTTTAGCACGACGTTGGCATCGGAGATGGAGGCGGTGGACCCCAGCATGCGGAATTCAAACTTGTTGCCCGTAAAGGCGAACGGGGAGGTGCGGTTGCGGTCCGTAGTGTCTTTTGGAAAGCGCGGCAACACGTGGACCCCAACCTTCATCTGCTCCTTTTCCGTGGAATCATACGGCGTATCCGTCTCAATGGCGTCGAGCACGCGCTGTAGCTCATCTCCCAGGAACATGGATACCACGGCCGGCGGCGCCTCGTTCGCGCCGAGGCGGTGGTCGTTTCCAGCACTTGCCACGCTGATGCGGAGCAGGTCCTGGAATTCGTCAACCGCCTTAATCACCGCGCAAAGGAACAACAGAAACTGCGCGTTGGCATAGGGCGTGTCGCCCGGCTCAAGCAGGTTGGCGCCGGTGTTTGTGGAAATTGACCAGTTGTTGTGCTTTCCACTGCCGTTTACCCCCGCAAACGGCTTTTCGTGCAGGAGGCAGACGAGGCCATGCTTTTTGGCGACCTTTTGCATGATCTCCATCGTCAGCTGATTATGATCTGTAGCGATGTTTGTGGTGGTAAAGATCGGCGCAAGCTCATGCTGAGCCGGCGCGACCTCATTGTGCTCGGTCTTGGCCAGAATGCCGAGCTTCCAGAGTTCGGCATTTAGCTCCCGCATGTAGGCGCTGACGCGCGGCTTGATCGACCCAAAATAGTGGTCATCCAGTTCCTGACCCTTGGGCGGCTTTGCGCCATAGAGCGTCCTTCCCGTATAGACCAGGTCCTTCCGCTTGTCGTACAGCGCCTGATCGACCAGAAAATACTCCTGCTCTGGCCCCACGGTCGTCTTGACGGAAGTCACGTTCTCGTTCCCAAAGAGCTTCAGCACGCGCATGGCCTGCCGGTTGATCGCCTGCATGGAGCGAAGCAGCGGCGTCTTTTTATCCAGCGCCTCCCCGCCGTATGAACAAAATGCCGTTGGAATGCAGAGCGAATTATCCTTGATAAACGCATAGGACGTCGGATCCCAGGCTGTGTAGCCCCGCGCCTCAAAAGTCGCGCGCAGGCCGCCCGAAGGGAAGCTGGACGCGTCCGGTTCTCCGCGAACCAGCTCCTTGCCAGAAAACTCCATGATGACCTGGCCGTTGTCCGTAGGCGAGATAAAGCTGTCATGCTTTTCTGCGGTAATGCCGGTCATGGGTTGAAACCAGTGCGTAAAATGTGTGGCGCCCTTTTCAATGGCCCAATCCTTCATTGCATTGGCAACGACATTTGCCACTTCCGCGTCCAGCCTTCTCCCATCGCGAATGGCCTGCTGCATGGCGCGATAGGTCTCTTTGGGCAGCCGTTCTTTCATGACGGTGTCGTTGAACACCATGCTGCCGAACAACTCAGATACCGTGCTCATCCTGTTATCCTCCCGAAAGAAAATAGATCCGTTTTCATCCGTTCTCCAAATAGTAGAACGAATCGATCCAACGAAAAAAGGCGCCACAGAACCAGTCTGCGGCGCCTTTGCCGTTGCGATGCGGGTATTATACACCCGCCATATCGCCTTGTCAATACAAACTTGGCAAACAGTTTTCAGCACGCGCATAACACTTTTGCAGGAGTTTGTGCAAAATCATGCATGTTATAAGCACTGCATAAGATTTTTCGCATATATTCCTGCATGGCACATTTAAATTTGCAGTATGTAAAAAAAATTATTGCAAAACAATTGACAACATTTTGTTTTTGTCGTAGACTTTGAGTGCGAACAATGGCGTTCGAGGATTTGACGGAAGTTCCGCCAGATCCCGAACGCCATTGATTTTGTTTGGAGAGGAAAAAACGGCTATGCAACAAAGGGAAGGTCAGGTACGCATTCCGTCAGGCTGTGCCATTGCCGGTGTCATCAACCGGGACGGGACCCCAATCTGCGGCGACGTCATGATGCGCTCCATTGCAACCATGCACGATCGTTCCAATGGCCTTGGAGGCGGCTTCGCGGGATATGGCATCTACCCGCAGTACAAAGATCTATATGCGCTGCACGTGTTTTATGACAGTACCTCCGCAAAGGAGACCTGCGAGCGCTTCATCGACCGGCATTTTGAGGTGGTCAATCTATCCAAAATACCGATCCGGAAATCCCCAAAGGTCACAAATGAGCCGTTGATCTGGCGGTATTTCGTGACGCCGCATCACAACAAGCTGGTCGATAGTCAGCTGGACGAAAAAGAGTATGTGGCGCGCTCCGTCATCCGCATCAACACGGAGTATGACGGCGCCTACGTGTTTTCCAGCGGAAAAAACATGGGTGTCTTTAAGGGCGTCGGCTATCCAGAAGATATTGGCGCGTTTTACCGCTTGGACGAATATGAGGGATACAGCTGGACGGCGCACGGGCGCTATCCCACCAATACGCCCGGCTGGTGGGGCGGCGCGCACCCCTTCGCCATGTTGGACTATTCGATCGTCCACAACGGCGAGATCTCCTCCTACGACGCCAACCGGCGTTTCATCGAGATGTTTGGCTACAAGTGCACACTGCTGACCGATACGGAAGTCATCACTTACATTGTGGATTTTCTGCTTCGCCATCAGGGGTTGACGCTGGAAGAAGTGTCAAACGTGATTGCCGCGCCGTTTTGGAGCACGATCGAAAGCCGGCCGCAGGCAGAACGTCAACGCCTGACCTATCTTCGGAACGTCTTCAGCAGCCTGCTGATCACTGGCCCATTTTCCATCCTGCTGGGCTTTACCGGCGGGCTCATGGCGCTCAATGACCGGCTGAAGCTACGGTCCATGGTGGTAGGTGAAAAGGGCAGCACGGTGTATATCGCCAGCGAAGAGTGCGCCATCCGCTGTATGGAACCGAATGTAGACCGCATCTGGGCGCCACGTGGGGGAGAGCCCGTAATCGTCCGTCTTAAGGGAGGCGAACTGTAATGGCAATCAACTTTTTGTATCCGGAATATGAAGTCATCAGAAACGAGCGCCGCTGCATCGCCTGCCGCGCGTGCGAACGGCAATGCGCCAACGAGGTGCACCGGTTCGATCCGGAGACTGGCTGCATGGAGAGCGACGAGTCCAAGTGTGTCAATTGCCACCGGTGCGTGTCGCTTTGCCCGACGCGAGCGCTGAAAATTGTAAAAACGGATCATACCTTCCGGCAAAACGCCAACTGGAGCGGCGCCGCCATCCGTGAAGCGTATCTGCAGGCTGGAAGCGGCGGCGTGCTGCTCTCCTCCATGGGCAATCCCAATCCGTTCCCAGTCTATTGGGACAAAATGCTCATCAACGCGTCGCAAGTAACCAATCCCTCCATCGACCCGCTACGCGAGCCGATGGAGACGCGCGTCTACCTGGGCAAGAAGCCGCGCAACATTGCCAGAGGGGAGGACGGCAAGCTGATTAACAATCTGCCTCCACAACTCGAGCTGTCCATGCCTGTGATGTTTTCCGCTATGTCCTATGGTTCCATCAGCTACAATGCGCACGAAAGCCTCGCGCGCGCCGCACAGGAGTTGGGGATCTATTATAACACTGGCGAGGGCGGCTTGCATGAGGATTTCTATCGCTATGGGGCGCACACCATCGTGCAGGTAGCCTCTGGCCGCTTTGGCGTACACCCGGACTATCTCCACGCGGGTGCAGCCATCGAGATTAAAATGGGACAGGGCGCAAAGCCGGGGATCGGCGGGCACCTGCCGGGGGCCAAGATCGTCGGTGACATTTCCAAGACGCGCATGATTCCGGAAGGTACGGACGCGATCTCACCCGCGCCGCATCACGACATTTACTCCATTGAAGACTTGCGGCAGCTTGTGTATTCACTCAAGGAGGCGACTGCCTACCAAAAGCCTGTCATCGTCAAAGTCGCCGCCGTGCACAACATCGCGGCCATCGCCAGCGGCATAGCCCGCAGCGGCGCAGACATCATCGCGATTGACGGCTTTCGCGGCGGCACCGGCGCCGCGCCAACCCGCATCCGCGACAACGTCGGCATCCCCATTGAGCTCGCGCTTGCCAGTGTCGACGCACGTTTGCGCGAAGAAGGCATCCGCAACGACGTGTCCCTTGTCGTAGGCGGAAGCGTCCGCAACAGCGCAGACGTCGTAAAGGCCATTGCGCTCGGCGCGGATGCGGTCTATGTCGCCACGGCAGCGTTATTGGCGCTCGGTTGCCATCTGTGCCGGAGCTGCCAGACCGGCAAATGCAACTGGGGCATTGCCACGCAACGGCCGGACCTCGTCAAACGTTTGAATCCGGAACAGGGATACCGCCGTCTGGTAAACCTCATGACAGCCTGGAATCACGAGATCAAGGAATTCATGGGGGGCATGGGCATCAATTCCATCGAGGCCTTGCGCGGGAACCGGCTCATGCTGCGCGGCGTGGGTCTGAACGAAAAGGAGTTGTCAATCCTCGGCATCTCTCATGCAGGCGAGTGAAGGAGGCATCGGCCACATGAAACGGATCTATGTCAATGAGCAGTGGTGTCTCGGCTGCCATCTTTGTGAATACTACTGCGCTTTCGCAGCGTCGGGCGAAGAGGACATGGCAAAGGCGCTCAAGCACCTTGTCATCCATCCGCGGATCCACATCGAAGAGAAAGACGGCGTGTCTTTCGCGGTGTCATGCCGTCATTGCGAGGACCCGGTCTGCGTCAAGAGCTGCATCACGGGAGCGCTGACGCGAAAGGATGGCGTGATTTCAATCGACCATGACAAGTGCGTTGGCTGCTATACCTGTGTGCTGGTCTGCGGCTATGGCGCGCTCTCGCCTTCATCGGATGGGGCGATGCAAAAGTGCGAATTGTGCATGAAGACACGCGAGGGCGTTCCGCAGTGCGTAAAGGGATGCCCGAACGGCGCAATCGTCTATGAGGAGCGGTGAATTATGAAACAGGAAAACACATTCCGATATGTCATCATTGGCAATTCAGCGGCTGCCGTAGGCGCGGTGGAGGGCATTCGCCAGGTGGATATGCAAGGCCAAATCGCCGTGATTTCAAAGGAACCATACCACACCTATTCGCGTCCTCTGATCTCCTATCTGCTGCAGGGAAAGACAGACCGTGAGCGCATGAAATACCGGCCCGATACGTTTTATGCAGATCATGGCTGCACGGCGGTTTTGGGCGTCGAGGCAGTGGCAATCGATCCGAAGCAGAAGCATGTCTTCCTGCAGGACGGACGGATTTTCACATATGAAAAGCTCCTGGTGGCAACCGGCTCCGTCCCATTTGTCCCAAAGATGGACGGGCTCGAACAGGTGGAGCGGCGCTTCGGATTCGGCTCGTTGGAAGACGCCCTGCAACTGGAAGCGGCGCTTCGGCAGGATAGCCGCGTGTTGATCGTGGGCGCGGGTCTGATCGGTCTAAAGTGTGCGGAAGGCATCGCACAGCGCGTAGCCTCCGTGGATGTGGTGGAGTTGTCCGATCGCATCCTCTCCAGCATTCTAGATGCGGATGGCGCGGCACGCGTGCAAAGACACCTTGAAGCACAGGGCATATCGTTTCATCTCGGTTGCTCCGTCACGGCGTTTGAAAAAGCGCAGGCGCACTTGAGCAATGATGCCGTGCTGCCCTTTGATATCGTGGTCGTTGCCGTGGGCGTTCGGCCAAACACCGCACTGCTTGAGCAGGCAGACGCGCAGGTGCAGCGCGGCGTCGTGACAGATGACCATCAGCGCACCAGCCTGCCGGACGTCTATGCGGCTGGGGACTGCACGGAAAGCTATGACGTCTCGACGGGCAGCCATCGTGTGCTTGCGCTGCTGCCAAATGCCTATCGGCAAGGCGAATGCGCCGGCATAGATATGGCCGGCGGAGAACAGGCATATACCGGCGCAATCCCGATGAATGCAATTGGCTTTTTTGGCCTGCATCTGATCACCGCCGGTACCTATACCGGGGAAGCGTATGTCCATGTGGACGGGCAGAACTACAAGAAATTGTTCTATGCCGATGGCGTGCTCAAGGGGTATATCATGATCGGCGATGTCAATCAGGCAGGCATCTACACCGCGCTGATTCGCGAACAGACGCCGCTGGACACCATCGACTTTTCCCTAATCTGTGAGAAACCCGGCCTGATGGCATTTTCTAAAGCCGATCGGAAAAAGAAACTGGGAGGTGCAGTATGAGCGTCATTCATGCAAATGGACTGGATCACAGGCAGATCAACGAACAGATTCGCGCATACCGTGCAGCACAGGATGATATCATCGAAATCGACGGCTGTCTCGGGCAACGCTTTATCGGAAGCGGGCAGCGCGGCTGCTCCATTGTGATCCACGGAACGCCTGGCAACGCGCTCGGCGCGTACCTCAATGGCGCGTCTATCACTGTGCATGGCAACGCACAGGATGCGACAGGGGACACGATGAACGCTGGCGAGATCGTCATTTATGGAAGTACCGGCGACGCAGCCGGCTACGCCATGCGCGGCGGGGCAATTTATGTGCGCAACGACGCAGGCTACCGCGCAGGCATACACATGAAGGCCTACCGCGAAAAATCGCCAGTCCTGGTGATCGGCGGCAAGGCGGGCAGTTTTCTCGGCGAATACCAGGCGGGCGGGGATATCATCGTGATTGGACTGGGCTGCGACGACGATGTATTTGGGTATTTTTGCGGAACCGGCATGCATGGCGGCAGGATTTTTGTCCGCTGTGGCGAACTTCAAAAGAGTTTACCGGCGCAGGTGCGCGCTGAACCGGCGGACGAAGCAGCGGTGCGCTCGATTGAGCCGTACCTCAAGCGCTATTCGGCTCTATTTGGCCAGAGCATTCCGCAAGACGACGGGAAGCGCTTTTTCCTGCTGACGCCGAACACGCAAAACCCATACCATCAGCTTTATGTTGCGAACTGAGAAAGGCGGAGATCGATGTATACGGCGCAAGAGGTCATGGAGTATGTACAGGCAGAAGATGTAAAGTTTCTACGACTCGCATTTTGCGACGTGTTTGGCGAGCAGAAAAACATCTCCATCATGCCCGAAGAACTGCAGCGCGCGTTTGAGGACGGTATTTCTTTTGATGCATCTGCAATCGCAGGCTTTGGAAGCGAAGAAAAATCCGACTTGCTGCTGTTTCCCGATGCCTCCACGCTGTGCGTGTTGCCCTGGCGCCCTGCGCAGGGCCGGGTTGTGCGGCTGTTCTGCGACATTCGCCGGCCCGACGGTACGACATTTGAGCTCGACGGCCGCCGCATTTTAAAACAAGCGGCGGATACCGTGCGCGATGCAGGATACGCCTGTGACTTTGGCGCGGAATTCGAGTTTTACCTGTTCCGAACTGACGAAATGGGAGAACCGACCGACGTGCCCTTTGATCGAGCCGGATATATGGACATTGCACCGCTTGACCGCGGCGAAAACGTGCGCAGGGAAATCTGTCTGACGCTTTCTGAGATGGGCATTCATCCTGAAAGCTCTCATCACGAAGAAGGTCCGGGGCAACATGAAATTGACTTCCGTTACAGCGATCCGCTCCGTGCTGCGGACAACGCCGTCACGTTCCGCTCGGTGGTTCGCACGCTCGCAGCGCGCAATGGTCTGTACGCCTCCTTTGATCCCAAACCCTTGCCGGATCACAGCGGCAACGGCATGCACGTCAACATCTCCTTGCACGACAAAAGCGGGGCGGAGCACACACGCGATGCGTTTATGGCCGGCATTTTGGCGCACGTGCGGGAACTGACGGTGTTCTTCAACCGTACCGCTGAGTCCTATCGCAGGCTGGGGGAACAGAAGGCACCGAAATACATCACCTGGTCGCCGGAAAACCGGTCCCAACTGATCCGCATTCCGGCGGCAAAGGGCGAATATCGACGCATTGAGCTGCGGTCGCCCGACGCGCTCGCCAACTCCTATCTGACCTACGCCCTGCTTATCCACGCCGGATTGGATGGTATACGCCGCGGACTCTGCCCGCCGCCTCCAACCAACCTCAACCTGTATCGCGCCGAACGCTCCATCACCGATCAGCTGAGCATGCTGCCGGAAACCCTGGAGGAAGCGCGCCTTGCCGCGTCACAGAGTGAATGGCTCGCCGGTCTTTTACCGTCCGAGTTGCTGCGCGCATATGGCGTCGGCCAGTGAAGCGCCGACACACTCTGCGTGCAACGGACGAAAGGGGTAGGGGATGCTGATCGACAGATCGCCGCAGCGCGTATTGATTGCGTCCGGCTCGGAAAAGAGCGCCGGACTGTTCTCCGGGCTGCTCGCCTCACTGCGATGTCGGGATACGGTGTCCGTCAGCAGTGCGGGAGAGGCCAAACGCCTGTGCCTGCAAACGTCATATGATATCATTATCATCAACACGCCATTGTCCGATGAGTTTGGAACACAGCTGGCCCTGGACCTGTCCGGCAACACGGGCGCCGGCATTATGTTGCTGGTCAAGAGCGAGCACTATGAACAGATCGCATTTCGGGTGGAAGAATATGGCGTGTTGACGCTGCCAAAGCCCATCCATGCGCAGCAACTGAGCCAGGGGTTGCACATGCTTCTGGCCGTGCGGGCACGTCTGCGCGCTTTGGAACGAAAAAATGAGAGTCTGCGTGCAAAGATGGATGAAATCCGCATCGTCAACCGTGCAAAGTGGGTGTTAATTACGCAGCTGAAGATGGACGAAGCGCAGGCGCATCATTACATCGAACGGCAGGCAATGGACACGCGTACGTCGCGCCGCGAGGTAGCGGAAAGCGTCATAAAAACATACGAAAGCTGAGAACGGCGTGGCGGTAGCGCGACATCGCCGCTGTGCACAACATTCCGGGAAAGGAACGGGGGTCAATGAATTGGAAGGTCGAACCATTCGGAGAGTTGGATGGACGGCCGGTAGAACAAATTACCCTTAAAAATAGTGCGCAGTGCAGCATGCAACTACTTGCCTATGGCGCGACTTTGCGCTCATTTGTGCTGCCAAGCGGCTTGGATGTGTGCCTGGGGTATGACACACTGGATGCGTACCGAACAAGCGACGGCTATCTGGGCGCTACGATTGGCCGGAACAGCAACCGCATTGGCGGAGCATGGATGGAACTGGATGGGCACAGATTCCGCCTCACAAGCAATGAAGGGCGCAACCAGTTGCACGGCGGCTATCGCGGCTTCCACGCACATCTGTGGGAGTTCGAAATACTGGAGAACGCTGTGCGCTTTTCGCGCGTGTCGCCGGACGGGGAGGAGGGATATCCCGGGACGGTGCAGGCCGCAGTCACCTACCAGCTGCTTGACGACGGATTTGCAATCGAATATGCGGCCGAGACCGACCGCGACACGCTTGTCAACCTGACAAACCATAGCTATTTTAACCTTGCGGGCCATGGCAACGGCACCGTTCTAGACCATATTCTTCAAATGCCGGCAGCAACGCAGTTCCTTCCGGTCGATGCAGAAAAGATCCCAATTGGGCTACTTGCGCCTGTGACCGGAACGGCGTTGGATTTTTTGGAGCCGCACGCCATTGGAAGTCGCACAGACGGCGCGCTGGTATTGCGCCCGGGCGATTACGATCACGCGTACGCGCTGTGCGGAAGCGGCGATCGTCCGGTCGCGAACCTGTACTGCCCGCGCACCGGCGTAGCTTTAACGGTTCGCACCAACATGGACAGCGTACAGCTGTATACGGCTGGCGGCCTTGCGCAGCGCCCCGGGAAACACGGCGCCGGATATGGGCCATTTTCGGGCATCTGTCTGGAAACCCAGCGGTACCCAAACGCCATACAGGTACCCGCATTTCCCTCTCCACTACTGCGTGCCGGAGAGCGATATCTGCACCGGTCGTCCTTCCGATTTTGCTGGTGACGGGTGACGGGGAACCAACTAAACTGTTCGCTCCTGTGTAGCCAGAATGTCCACGTCCGTGCCGCAAACGCCGTTGAGCACCGTCTGCCCGACGCGAACCGGAGGGACGACGGTATGCGCTGCAATTTCAGACAGACATGCAAAGATGAGCCGCTTGTCAATAGGGCGACTTGTTTTGACGGCGAGCGGCACGCGGGATCCAGCCACCGGGCAGAGCGCTGTCACCATTCGCTTTGGCGCGGTCAATTCCTCCTTGGCATAACGAAGCCCGACGTTGCAGGAATATCCCTCTACGTCCGTGACGGCGCCATCGTTCCATTCGGCAGTAATGCGGCAACCCATCGGGCAGCCAATGCAGGTCAATTCCCGTTTCATGCATCTTTCCCTTCCATCGTTACACAGATCTCCGCTGCATCCGGCAGCGCCATGAAGGCTTCTTTTGCAAGCTTCAGCGTGACCATTTCTCCCGGCGTGAAAATCCGCGCTTTCTTCTGCTGAAGCGTCTGCGCGCCGGAGCGCACCAATACGCTGGCGTCACGATACACGCCGTTCGGGCGAAACATCAGCGAAACATCGCCTTCCGGTTCTGCGGAAACCACCTGCGGAACTATTGCGGAAACGCCCAAGCCAGCGCGCACGGGCAGCACACGGCTGCTTGGCGGCAGCACCCCCAACGCAAAGCGTGCGGCATTCTTGCCGGCCAAGGCAGCTTCTTTCGAGACGTGATCCACCAGATCGTGAACATGCAGCACGTTGCCACAGGAAAAGATGCCGGGTACCACAGTCTGCAACCGTTCGTCGACGACGGCGCCGCCGGTGGCAGGGGACAACGTGACGCCCGCCATAACGGAGAGCTCGTTTTCCGGAATCAGTCCGACCGAAAGCAGCAACGTATCGCAGGCGATGTAGCGCTCGCTCCCGGCAATCGGGCGGCGGGCATCATCTACCTCCGCAATCGTCACCCCTTCCAGTCGTTCACGTCCATGGATGTCGGTGACGGTATGGCGCAGCAACAGAGGGATATCAAAATCATCCAGGCACTGCACAATGTTGCGCTTGAGCCCGGCAGAATATGGCATCAGTTCGACGCAGGCTTTCACTTCGGCGCCCACAAACGTCATGCGGCGGGCCATGATGAGACCAATGTCCCCGCTGCCCAGGATGACGACGCGCCTGCCCGGCATGAGCCCCTCCAGATTCACCAATCGTTGCGCCGTGCCCGCCGTATAGATGCCTGCACAGCGCCATCCGGGCGTTCCCAACGCGCCGCGCGGACGTTCGCGGCAACCCATGGCCAGCACGACAGCCTTTGCCTGCAACTGTTCCAGGCCCCTGTCCCTGGAGACGCAGGTCAGTGTGCGCTCGCGTGAAAGAGATAACACCGTCGTGCCACACTGAACGGGAATGTCGGCGTCTATGACGCGATCGATGAACCGCTGTGCATACTCGGGGCCGGTCAACTCTTCCTGGAACGTATGCAGGCCAAAGCCACTGTGAATGCACTGACGCAAAATGCCGCCCAAATGCGGTTCCCTCTCCAAAATGAGCAGATTTTTGCATCCCGCGTCCCGTGCGGCCAAAGCCGCCGCCAGCCCTGCGGGGCCACCGCCAATGACGACCAGATCGACTTCACGCATCCGGCTCGTCCTCCTGTTCAAAGAGATAGTGCTCCAGTAGACGGGAGTCACCGCCGCATTTTGTAATTTCCAGCGGGGAAACCCCCAGTTCTTCTGCCAGGATTTCCAATGTACGCGGCAGACAGAAACCTGCCTGACATCGTCCCATTCCTGCGCGCGTGCGGCGCTTAACCCCGTCCAGCGTGCGTGCGCCCACCGGGCGGCGAATCGCCTCACGAATTTCCGCCTCCGTCACCATTTCGCAACGGCATACAATTTGCCCATACGCAGGGTCTTGCGCAATCAACTGCGCGCGTGCTGCATTGCTGAGCGAGCGGAATTTTGGAATGGCGGTGCGCAACGGTGAGAAGGCGGGGTTTTGCGGCAGACGCAGGCGGTCCGCAATCTCTTCTGCCAGCAACCGGCCAATAGCCGGCGCGCTTGACAGTCCGGGCGATTCGATCCCCGCAGCGTCGAAAAAACGCTCCGCATCCGCAACTTCTCCAAGCACAAAGTCATCCCTGTCGCAGTGTGCACGCAAACCCGCAAACGTCGTGATCGCGCCGCGCACAGGAAGCTCCGGCCAGGTACGCCTGGCGGCAGACAACACGCGGGACAGCCCGTCCGCAGTGGTGCGCGTATCGGTCTTGTCCTCGATGTCGTCGGCCGTCGGACCGATCAGCATCGTCCCTTCCACCGTAGGTGTGACGACCACGCCCTTGCCCATTTGAGTCGGCAGCTGAAACACTGTTGCGTGAAACGTGTTTTGATAGCTCTTGTCCAGCAGGTAATATTCCCCGCGCCGCGGCCGGATCTCCAAGCGGTCAGCGGAGACCAGGTTGTGCAACACGTCCGAGTAAACGCCCGCACAATTCACAATGGCGCGCGCAAAAAACTCGCCACGGCTGCTGGACACACGCCAGTTGACGCCGTCGGAACTGCGGCAGATGTCCGTCACGCAGGCATTTCGCAGAAAGCGTACGCCGTTGTGCGCAGCATTTTCGGCATATGCCTGCGTCAGTTCATACGGGCAACAGATGCCACCCGCCTCCACGAGCAGCGCCTCGCACGCCTCCGAACTCAGATTTGGTTCCCTTCGGCGCAGTTCGTCGCGGCCGATGAGAGAAAGTCCCTGTACGCCATTGGTCCGGCCGCGGGCCAGCAGCATTTCCAGGGTCTCATGCCCCTCCGGTGAAAAGGATACGACGAGCGAAGTGTTGCGCAGAAACGGGACGTCCAGTTCACCGCAGATTTCAGGATACATGCGGTTGCCCTGTACGTTGTACTTTGCCTTGTTTGTGCCCGGCAAGGCGTCATAACCACCGTGCACAATCGCTGTGTTCGCCTTACTCTGCCCGTTGCAGATGTCGGCAGTCTTTTCCAACAGCAATATGTCGGCGCAATAGCGCGAAAGTTCCCGCGCCACCGCACAGCCGACCACGCCGCCGCCAATGATGATTACATCCAGCATATCACACCGATCCCCCGGTGGGGGTCCTTCCCGGCACGCCAGATTTACCGGCGCCGCCTGACTATTTTCCCAAATCAAACCGCGGCTTATGCATGTGCCCAGCCATAGGCACAACGAACCGCCTTTTCCCAGCCATAGATCCGTTCACTGCGCTCCGCATCCCCCATAACTGGTTCAAAGACGCGCGGCGTCTCAATGTTGCGCCGCAACGCGTCAAAGCCGCTCCAGAAGCCAACAGCCAATCCGGCCAAATATGCCGCTCCCAGTGCCGTCGTCTCCGTACAGGCGGGACGGAGAACCGGCGCGCCGATGATGTCTGCCTGAAACTGCATGAGAAAATTGTTGGCGCTGGCGCCACCGTCCGCGCGGAGCGCCGCAAGACGAATGCCGGAGTCTTCCTGCATGGCACGTAGCACATCGCCCGTTTGATAGGCGAGCGACTCCAGCGTAGCGCGCACGATGTGATCTCGGTTCACACCGCGTGTCAATCCTACAATGCAGCCGCGTGCATATTGATCCCAGTGCGGCGCGCCAAGGCCGACAAATGCCGGCACGACGAAACACCCCGCTGTGTCCGGGACGCGCCTTGCACAGTCTTCCGACTCGCCAGCCGTGCGGATGAGTTGCATCTCATCCCGAAGCCATTGGATGGCGGCGCCAGCAATAAACACAGAGCCTTCGAGCGCATATTGCACGCGCCCGTCTATTCCCCAGGCAATGGTGGTTACTAGCCCGTGCTGAGAGACGATGGGCGTTTCGCCCGTGTTCATGAGCAGAAAGCAACCCGTGCCATACGTATTTTTAGCTTCACCAGAAGAAAAGCACGTCTGTCCGAACAGGGCGGACTGCTGGTCGCCCGCCGCACCGGCAATCGGTATGGATGCGCCAAACAGGGCAGGGTCGGTCTCCCCATACACGCCGGAAGAGGGGCGCACTTCCGGCAACATGTAGCGGGGGATCTGCAACTCCCGCAGTAAATCCTCGTCCCACTGAAGCGAATGGATGTTGAACAGCATCGTGCGCGAGGCGTTGGAATAGTCCGTTACGTGGACACGACCACCCGTCAGCTTCCAGATTAACCAGCTGTCTACCGTTCCAAAGAGGAGCTCGCCGCGCTCAGCCCGGATTCGTGCACCCGGGATATTTTCCAAAATCCACCGTAGCTTTGTACCGGAGAAATAGGCATCCAGCAGCAGTCCGGTCTTGGCACGGATCGTGTCCGACAAGCCTGACACCTTGAGCGCGTCGCAATACGCCGCCGTACGACGGCACTGCCATACGATAGCGGGCGCAACCGGTTCGCCGGTGCGCCTGTCCCACACAATCGTCGTTTCTCTCTGATTGGTAATGCCAATTGCCGCAATATCGTCCGGCATAGCCCCGACCTGCGTCATGGCCTCGCGCGCAACTGCAAGCTGTGTCTCCCAAATCTCGTTGGCGTCGTGTTCCACCCAGCCTGGTGCTGGATAGTATTGGGGGAATTCTTGCTGCGCGATGCTGCACATTCGTCCCTGCCGGTCAAACAGAATGCAGCGATTGCTCGTCGTTCCTGCGTCGAGCGCCATCATATAGGTTGCCATAGCGCAGTCCCCCTCATAACTTACTGTATGCTCATTATAAGTCTTGGCCCCAAAAGTGGCAAGGACTCTTGTGCGTTTGAGGGATTGCCTTTTGCCGCTTACCAAGCATATAATATTTAAAAATTGTGGCAAGTCCACACCGCAATCACACAAGGAGATTGATATGGAATTGCGCGACAAGCACGGGCTGACGGAACAGGAGTTTTTGAAGAACTACCGCGCGGACAAATATCCAAGGCCCTCCATGACGGCAGACATTGTGCTGTTGTCGCCGGCGAAGGAGGGGGTGGAGGCCTTGCTCATTCGGCGCGGTGGGCACCCGTTTCTTGGTTGCTGGGCGCTGCCCGGGGGCTTTGTTGGCCCGAAAGAAAGCGTGGATGCGGCCGCAGCCCGCGAGCTGGAGGAGGAGACGCACGTGTCCGGTTTGCCGCTTCGGCCGTTGGTTCTCAGCAGCGCCCCCGGAAGAGATCCGCGGGCCTGGACCATTTCAGAAGCCTATCTTGCTGTGACAGACAGGCAGTCGTTGCCTGTTCAGGCGGGCGACGATGCCGCTGATGCGCGTTGGTTTCAGATTTCTCGCACTGGCACCCCACCGGTTATCCAACTGTCACTGACCTGCGATACGCTCTGTTTGACTGCAACACTGCACGCAAACATCACGGAGACGGCCTGCGGTCGCATTTATGATATTCGCGTCAATCAATCGGAGGGTATTGCATTTGACCATGCCGCCATCCTGTTGCGCGCGTTGTTTGAGTGGGAACTTTGCCAGGAACGGGTGGAGGAGTCGAAGCTAACATAAACGAGTCGCAATGAAATAAGCGCGATTGGACAGCACAATTTCTCATTTGCGAGTACAAGGACGGTCTTTGGCCGACCTTGTGGAGTTTCACTTATGCACCATAGGTATTTATTTCTGAAATCTATTGAAATGTCTATTGACGCAATTTGAAACAGATTTTATACTATATATTGGTATGAGAACGCTTTCAGTTCGCAGTGAGAGGTGAATGAATTTTGCAAGAAGTGACCATTTATGATATTGCAGAAATGGCTGGGGTATCTGCCAGCACTGTTTCCCGCGTCATCAACAATTATCCCTATGTGAAAAAAGCTACTCGTACTCGCGTACTGAAACTGTTGGAAGAATATCATTATGTTCCAAATGAAACGGCCCGTGGGTTGGTCAATCAATCCTCCAGGATGATTGGTATCCTGATATCGGATATCCGCACTACCCATCATACCGATGGGGTATATTATATTGAACGGGAACTGTCCAAGCAGGGATATTCTTGCTTGATCTACAACACTGGCGTGGCTGAGGCAGAACAAGCCAAATCTATCCAAATGCTCAGCCAGCGCAAGGTAGATGCAGCAGTTTTAATGGGCTCCATCTATCAAACGAAAACTGTCCAGAAAGCAATTGAAACCTATTTGCCCACTACGCCTGTAGTCATTTGCAATGGCTACCTGGATTCTCCGAATATATATGGCCTCATTGCAGACGAGCAAGATGGCGTAACTAATTGTGTCAGGCTGCTGGCCGAAAAGCAGCGCCGCCATCTGGCTTTTATTGTCAACCAATACACACCCAGTAACCGTCTAAAACAAATCGGGTTTGAAACTGGCGTTCAGCAATATTGCGAGGGGGAACCTGGCGTCATATTGGAATCCGGCACATCCATTCAGGACATTTATGATGCGACCAAAAAACTGATGCGAGAACATCCGCAAACAGATGGCATCGTTTATTCGGAAGACTTTTTGGCTGCTGCCGGCATACACGCTTTAGCGGAAATGCATATTCCGGTACCGGATCAAGTTGCCGTCATTGGCATTAACAATTCGCAATATGCTGAAATTTGCGTCCCACCCTTGACGTCGCTTGACAATATGTTGTATGATTTGAGCCTAACTGCGGCGCGAAATTTGATCGCTCTACTAAAAGAGCAGCGGGTCAATAAAAAAATGATGCTTTACTCTCAAATTGTCGAGCGTCAGTCAACATAAGCCTCAGTTTACAGCATGAATCTGGGAGGAGCCTGTATGAAAATTGGCTTTATTGGCGTGGGGAACATGGGAGAGGCTATCCTGCGCGGTGCTCTGCACAGCAGCATAGTGCTGCCAGAAAACATATGGGCCTATGATATCGATGTCAACAAGTTGAATCGATTGCAAGAAGAGCTTAAGATCCATATTACCAGTTTTTTATCTGAACTGTTAGAAAATGCAGACCTTTTGCTGCTTGCCGTAAAACCGCACATTTGCCCAAGTGTACTGGCCGATATTGCACCGCTTATGGCAGGCAAGGCGCTGATTTCTATCGCGGCCGGCTGGTCGCAAGCGCGACTTGCCGCTGCGTTGCCGAAATCCGCACGGCTGTTGCGAGTTATGCCGAACACGCCTGCGCTTGTCGGCTGCGGTATGAGTGTGTTCGAAGCGGGTAACACTCTTGAAAAAGCCGAGATGGATTTTGCTACACGCTTGTTTTCCTCCATAGGCCGCACCGCAGAAGTAGAACCGCGGCTCATGGATGCGGTAACGGCGGTCAGCGGGAGCGGGCCGGCTTATGCGTACCTTTTTCTGGAATCGCTCGCCGATGGCGGGGTAAGGGAGGGACTTCCGCGCGCCTTGGCTTATGAGTTGGCGGCGCAGACGTTGCTTGGCGGGGCGCAGATGCTGCTGAAAACTGGAGAGCACCCGGGAAAGCTGAAGGATAACGTCTGTTCGCCCGGTGGCACGACAATTGAAGCGGTGGCGGCCTTGGAAGCCAACGGGTTGCGCGCTGCAGTAATGGCCGCAGTACAGGCTTGCGCGGAAAAATCGCGGGAACTGTCAAAATAATATATTATATTATTTATGATGAAACATGTTACAATTTATACAGATGGCGCGTGCTCTGGGAACCCCGGCCCGGGCGGCTGGGGCGCTATTTTAATCTATCGTGACAAGCGGCGAGAGCTGTCCGGTTTTTGCCCGGAAACGACGAACAACCGCATGGAACTCATGGCGGTCATCGCGGCATTGCAGGCTCTGAAGGAACCGTGTAACGTCGATGTTTTTACGGACAGCGCCTATGTCTGCAACGCTTTTCGTCAACATTGGATCGACAACTGGCAACGCAACGGCTGGAAGACGGCCACAAAAAAAACCGTCGAAAACCGTGAGCTTTGGACATCATTGCTGGAAGCCATGCAGCCACACAAGGTTTCGTTCCACAAAGTCAAAGGTCATGCCGACAACGCGATGAACAACCGTTGCGACGAGCTTGCCCGTGCGGCCATTCAGGCCGGTCAGCAGCAATAGTCATAGCTAAAACATGAAAAATTTGCAAACAACTATTCGTTAAACTTGTCTTTAACGAATAGTTGTTTTATAATGAAACCGTCCGAATCCCCTTCTCTCCGGAGATTCAGAGCTTTGTCTGTTTGGAGTGTGCTTGTAGCGTGCGACAGCGATGTGCAAAAGCAGCCTGGGCATAAACTGGGTCAGGCACGTGCGGAAAGGAAGATTGGATTGCCCAATACGTATCAGATTGAAAAAGAAAAGGTTTATACCAAAAAGATTCGGGAAATTCAGAAAGAGCTGCCGCTGTTTGCAGGCACATTTTTGCGGGCGTTGGAGAACCATACCTCCACTCTCACTCGCTATGCCTATGCCATTGATCTTCGCAGCTTTTTTCGCTATCTGGTGACGGAGTCGGATATTCTGCACGGCCGGGATATTCAGAGCTTGGCGGCAAATGATCTCGAGCAGGTCCGCGCCTACCATATCGAGCTGTTTCTCGAGCAGCAGTCGCTCTATCAAAAGGGTGAGCGGGAAATTACCAATCGTGAACGGGCAAAAGCGCGTAAGCTGGCAACACTGCGCACCTTTTTCAAATTTATGTTCAAGCAGGAACTGATTTCCGCCAATGTCGCTGCGCTCGTCGAAATGCCAAAGCAACACGAGAAGGCCATATTACGCCTGGAGCCAAACGAGGTGGCCAATCTGCTGGATCGGGCCGAACGTGGCGATGGCCTGACTGCGCGCCAACAGCAATACCACGCTGCCACGCAAGTGCGCGACCTGGCAATCCTGACGTTGTTCTTGGGTACGGGCATCCGCATCAGCGAGCTGATTGGCATCGACCGCAACGACATTGATTTTGATAACAATACCTTTTTGGTCACGAGAAAGGGCGGCAAGCAGAGCATCCTTTCCTTTGGCGAAGAGGTCAGAACAGCACTGTGGAATTATCGGGAGCAGCGCGATACAATTGAGGCGCAGGAAGGCCACGAGCAGGCCTTTTTCCTGTCGCTGCAGCGGCGCAGAATTACCGCGCGCGCTGTGGAGAACCTGGTAAAAAAATATGCGGCGATTACAACGCCGCTCAAGAAAATCACGCCGCACAAACTGCGCAGTACCTACGGTACGATGCTCTACCACGAAACCCAGGATATCTATCTGGTTGCAGACGTGTTGGGACATAAGGATGTCAACACGACGAGGAAACACTACGCTGCGCAATCGGAAGAACACTCCCGCATTGCGGCGCAAAAAATCCATCTGCGAAAAAACTGACACTCTGAAAAGCCGCTTTTAAGCCGCTTTATCGCTGGCGTTACCGCCCTTTACGCCGGCGGGCGTGGACGCCGCGCAGCGTCGTACACAGCACATGGCCTGCATCGTCTGGCCATTGTTCTCCGCTCAACTCAAACATATTGGGATCTGTCTCCATAAAGATGTGCGAGATTGGGATTTCCGCGTACTGATGGTTTTCCATATCCAGACATCGAAAACAATTGTCACACAGTTTATTCGGGTCCAAATCACAACGGTTGCAGCGATTGCAACCGTCGCAGACCTTGTTCGGCTGCAATACACACCACTTAATTTCCATTTTTCTGTCCCGTCCTCCCCTCTTATTCGACAAAAATCGACCAGGTTTAACGAACATTTGTTTGCAAAACAATTTTTTCTGTGCTATAATGTTCGCATCAAAGCGAACAAGGGAGCGCATTTTCATGAAAAAGCTGGATAATCCGCAGCAAAAAATCTACGAATACATTCTCAGCTATAGCCAGGAAAACGCCTATCCTCCCTCAGTTCGCGAAATCTGCGACGCAGTGGGACTCAAGTCGCCCGCCACAGTGCATACGCACCTGAAGAACATGGAACAGGCAGGTCTCATTCGCCGTGACCACAACAAACAGCGTTCCATACATGTCGTACCACAAAACGAAGCAGTTGCCGTTCCGGAATTTCAGGCACGCATCCCACTGATCGGCCGCGTGGCCGCCGGCATGCCAATCCTTGCCGTGGACAATATAGAAGGCGCATTTTCCGTGCCGGAACTGCTCACGCACGGCCCCAGGCATGAGGGCGTCTTTTTGTTGCGCGTGGTGGGCGACAGTATGGTCAATGCCGGCATTCGTGACGGAGATTACATCGTGGTAGACCGTGAGCTTGGCTATGTCAGCGGCGACATCGTCGTTGCCAGAACAGCGGAAGAGACGGCTACCGTCAAGCGTATTTTTCCGCAGGGCGATATGGTTCGTCTCCAACCGGAAAACGACCTCTACCCTCCCATTCTGTTGCCTGCGACAGATGTTGAAGTCGTGGGCAAGGTGACCGGGTTGATGCGCCGTTACTGAACAGCCTGCAACGCGTCATACGCCAGCATAGCCGCAATTCTTCCATGCGCATAGGTTAGTGCGCCCTGCAGATAGGCCGTATAAGGAGGACACACAGGGCCATCTGCACTCAGCTCTGTCGTTGCCCCCTGTACAAATGTTCCCGCCGCCATGATGACTTGATCGGCATATCCGGGCATGTCCCACGGCTGGGGCACCGCAAAACTGTCCACAGGTGATGCTGCTTGCACACTCTGACAAAACCGGATCAGCTGTTCTGCGCTCGAAAAACGTACCGACTGAATGATGTCGGATCGCACCGCAGTACTGGCTGGCAGGGTCTCCATGCCAAGGCGTTCAAACAGCCGCGCAAACAGCACTGCGCTTTTGACGCACTGTGCCACGGTGTGAGGCGCCAAAAACAATCCCTGGTAAAACGGGCGATAGTCGCCTGCATAGGACCCCACTTCCCTGCCCATGCCAGGAATGGTCAGGCGCTGCGCAATGCGCTCTACCAAATCGGCGCGACCAGCCACGTATCCGCCGGTGGGCGCAAGCCCGCCGCCCGGGTTCTTGATCAAGGAACCTGCCAGTATGTGTGCGCCAAATGCGGTAGGCTCCTGGGCGCAGGTAAATTCGCCATAACAGTTATCCACGACGATGACAGAGTCAGGCGCGCAGGCCATGATCTGCGAAAACGCTTTCTGCATCTGGTCCGGACGCAAAGAGTTGCGCCACCCATATCCACGGGAGCGCTGTACATAGACGATACGCCTGGGCCTCTCCTGCAACAGCTGCATGACCGTATCCAGATCAATTTCTCCATCCGTACGAAGCGGCACCTGTTCAAAGCCAATGCCAAAGCGGCGTAGTGACTGCGGGGCGTTGCCGCGGATGCCAATCGCCTCCTCGAGCGTGTCATATGGGCGACCGGTGATGGCCAGAATCTGGTCTCCAGGTTCTGCAAGCCCTGCAAGCGCCAGAAAAATTGCGTGCGTGCCGTTGACAAAGTGCGGCCGCACCAGCGCAGCTTCCGCCTGTACCGCACCGGCGAACACCAGGTCGAGGGTGTCGCGGCCAATATCGTCATATCCATAGCCCGTGGAAGGTGCAAAATGACGTGCTGCAACCTGGTGCTCCTGGAACGACGCAAGCACGCGCGCCTGTACGACGGCTTCTACCGCATCAATGCGGCGAAACGCTTCGTTCAATCCGCGCTCGCAGTCCCAAATAAACTCCCTTGCCTGGTCACTGATTTTCATATTGATCTCCCTTATCCACCGTTTTTCCATTGCTGAATCTGCTTTACGATCGACTGTGCTACATCCTCTGGCGGGCTATTCCCAACGTCAAACCAGCGAATGCGGCGGTCGCGTCCAAACCAAGAAAGCTGCCGCTTTGCGTACCGGCGCGTATCTCTCTTTATGCGTTCCACCGCCTCGTCATAGGTGCAATCTCCATCCAGATATGAAAATAACTGACGATACCCGATCGACTGCATGGCAGGAAGCGTGCGCGGTAACCCCAACGCTGCAATCCGGCGCGCCTCATCCAACAGGCCATATGACAGCATCTGATCCACACGGGCGTCGATACGACGGTACAACAGCGCACGGTCCATGGTCAATCCAAAGAGTATGGCATCGCATGGGGCGTCTGCTCCTGCAGTGTTTGCAAAATCGTTGCCAAACGCAGAGAGCGGCTGCCCGCTGCACGACAACACCTCCAGGGCGCGCAGGATCCGTTTGCGATCGTTTGGGTGCAGCCGCGCCGCCGTCACCGGATCGGCTTTCTGCAGCGCTTCCCAGGCGGACGCCGTCTGCCCTGCCGGATATTCCATCTCGAGCCGCGCGCGTATGGAGGCATCGGACGGGACGGCAAAATTGAGCGGATAGATCAGGGAATTGACATACAGGCCGCTGCCGCCAACCACCAGCGGCAAGTGCCCATTTCGCTCGATAGCGCCGATGGCCTCGACAGCCATGTCGCGGTATGCAGAGACGGAGAAACCCGGTCTGTCGATTTGCACGCAGTCTATCATATAGTGTGGAATTCCCTGCCGCTCTTCCGGCGTTGGTTTTGCCGAACCGATGTCCATGCCGCAATAGACCTGCACGGAATCGGCAGAGACAATTTCCGCACCGGTCATCCGCGCTACGCGGATGGACAGCGCAGTTTTGCCGGAGGCCGTTGGGCCAACAATACATGCAATTTGTGGCCTGTGTATCGTCATGCTTTCCATTTGCGGCATGTATCAACCCTTACAGTACGCGCTTAAACAGCTTCTCAATTTCTCGCTTGGTGAGAGTGATCATCACCGGACGCCCATGCGGACAGGTCAGCGGTATGCCCTCGCGCTCAAACGTATCGAGCAATTCAGCAATTTCCTTTTTGTCCAGTTGCTCTCCTGCTTTGACTGCATGCTTGCAGGCCGTCTGTATGATGCGCTCCCGGCGCAGTTCCCTGGATGAAGTCTTTCCCTGTGCCGACAGCTGCTCCAGGGCATCGTGCAAATAGGCGACCGGCAGAGGTTCACCCAGTATCTGGGGGACGCTGTTCAGCAGCAGAGTTCCATCCTCATGAAAATCAAAAGCAAAGCCGAGCGCTTCCAGCGCCTCCCGGTTTTCCTCCAGCGTCACGAGTTCCGCAGCAGAAAGCGACACAGGCAGCGGCGTCAACAGCGTCTGTGCTGCGGCGGCATCCGGACTATGCATCAACAGTTCGTATAGACGCCGCTCATGCGCCGCATGCTGGTCAATGAAAAAGAGTGTTTCCCCCTGCTGTACGATCCAATACGTTTGAAACGCAGCTCCAAGAATCGTGTATGGCAGGGAAGCAACCAAACGCAGCTGCGCTCCCGACAGCATGGCCGCATCATCTTCTGGCTGTTCCGGGACATCGGCCTTCCGGGCAGGATACACCGGCGCAGCATCTGACCAGAATGTAGCCGGCCGCTGCACCTGCGTATGGCCGTAAGTGCCCGTCCAATGTTTCCACGATTCACGGATGGTAGCCGCTGCAGGCGGCACGGGACGCCGCAAATCGATGGCCTGGCCCGGGTCAGCATAACTGGGGGCGTGCGGGGCAGGCGACGGTACATCTGCTGCAGACAAATCCTTCATCTCCTCCGCCTTTGGCGCAAGCAAAAGCGAGCGGTGACAAGCCGCCGTCACAGAACGAATGACGCGCTGTTCATCGACAAAGCGCACTTCCATTTTGGATGGATGCACATTGACGTCCACTTCGCTACCGGCAATCCGCATGGCCAACACGGCAAACGGAAACCGACCCACCATCATGCGCGTGTCAAATGCACGCTGCAGGGCGGAAGAAAGGGAGTATGAGCGAATATACCTGCCGTTCAGGAAAAACGATTGCTGCAGCCGGTTGGGCCTGGACAGCTGTTCCGTACCCACATATCCATGAATAGCCAGATACCCGTCGTCAAACGCAACTTCGCGCAGGTGCGGCAAAATCTCTGCACCGTAGACACACAGCATGGCATTTTGCAGCTTGCCGTCTCCAAATGAACGGTATACGGTTTTGCCATTGTGTACAAAGTGAAACGCCGCTGCCGGCACAGCCATAATCATACGGGACACATAGTCGCCAACATAACCGGCCTCGGTCCGCACCGTCTTTAAAAACTTCAGGCGTGCGGGCACGTTGGCGAACAGGTTGCGCACCTCCAACGTGGTGCCGGCTGCACAGGCGCACGGCGCTTCCTCCTGTACTTCCCCGGCAGAAACACGGAGCAGCGTTCCGCATTCTGCATCTTTCATCCGGGTGCGCATGGTCACCTCCGCCACAGCAGCAATGGAGGCCAGCGCCTCCCCCCGAAAGCCGAGCGTCACAATATGCGTCAAATCCTCTGAGGTGGCAATCTTGCTCGTCGCGTGGCGCAGAAACGCCGTCCGGCAGTCCTCCGGAGCAATGCCCTTCCCATCGTCGCTTACACGAATGAGGTCCAAGCCACCATTTACAAGCTCGACAGTAATTGATCTGGCGCCCGCGTCAAGCGCGTTCTCCACCAGTTCTTTGACGACAGAAGCTGGGCGCTCCACAACCTCGCCTGCAGCAATCTGGTTGGCGACATGCGGGGAAAGAACATGGATTTGTGCCATTGGAAAATCTCCCCCCCTCTTTTACTGCAACATGGCCCGCAGTGTATAGAGCTGGTTCAGCGCCTCCAGCGGTGTGAGATGATCCAGGTCGATTTCCCGCAGCATCCGGATCGCCGTCTCTTCCGGTGTGGTTTCAAACAGCGAGCCTTGCACCGCGCTCTCCAGGGGCTGCGAGGGACGTGCCTGTGCAATATCTGCATTCTCCAAATCGGACAGGATCTGCTTGGCGCGCGAAAGCACGGCTTCCGGCAGCCCGGCAAGACGTGCAACCTGAATGCCAAAGCTTTTGTCACCGCCGCCACGCACGATCTTTCGCAAAAAGAGAATGTCATCACCAATCTCCTTGACGGACACGCGATAGTTTTTGACTCCCGGCAGCTTGCCTTCGAGCTCCGTCAGCTCATGGTAGTGCGTTGCAAACAGCGCCTTTGCGCCACAGAGCGCCGGATCGCAGATGTACTCAAGCACCGCCCACGCAATACTCAATCCGTCAAACGTACTTGTTCCACGGCCGATTTCATCCAGAATGAGCAGGCTGTGCTGTGTTGCGTTGTTTAAGATGTTCGCCACTTCGCTCATCTCTACCATGAACGTGCTTTGCCCGGCTGACAGGTCGTCGCTGGCGCCAATGCGCGTGAAAATGCGGTCGACCAGCGAAATCTGCGCCTCCGTCGCCGGCACAAAGGAACCGATGTGCGCCATCAGCGTGATGAGCGCAACCTGACGCATATAAGTGCTCTTGCCGGCCATGTTGGGTCCGGTGATGATTAGCAGGCGGTTTTCCTCGTTGTCAAGCGTCACGTCGTTTGGCACAAAGTCGCCCTGCAAAGAACGTTCCACAACCGGATGACGGCCGTTGAGGATGCGGATGACGCCGTCGTCATTCATCTGCGGCCTGCAATACCGGTTGCAAGCCGCCACTTCGGCAAGTGATTGATATACATCCAGTTCAGCCAACAGTGCGGCATTGCGCTGCAGCCGGTCGGTCACGGCGAGCAGTTCGTCCCGTATCTGCAGGAACAGCTCATATTCGAGGGCAATCAAGCGTTCTCCGGCACCCAGGATCTTCTGCTCCATCTCCTTGAGTTCCGGCGTCACAAACCGTTCCGCATTCGTCAGCGTCTGCTTGCGCTCATAGTCGTATGGCGCTTGCGACAAATTGGATTTTGTGATCTCAATATAGTAGCCGAATACGCGGTTAAAACCGACCTTCAGGTTTTTGATACCGGTGCGCTCCCGCTCTGATGCTTCAAAATCCGCCAGCCATTGCCGGCTACCGTGTTGAATGGCTCGAAGCTCGTCGACCTCGGCATGGTATCCGTCCCGAATGATGCCTCCATCTTTGACGCCGGCCGGCGGCTCGTCGCAAATGGCAGCGGTGAGCAATGTGGCAATGTGTTCCATCGGATCGAGCGCCTCACGAATATTGGAGAGCGCGCGTTCGTCAAAAGGTTGCAACTGCCGCTGAATCTCCGGAATCTTTGCCAGGGAACGCGCCAGCGCCACACAGTCGCGTCCGTTGACGCTTCCGTATACGATCCGGCTGCAAAGGCGCTCCATATCATAGACCGTGGACAGGAGCTGTTCAAGCGTCTTTCGACTGGCCATGTCTTGAAACAGTGCCTGTACGGCCTCTTGCCGTGCCTGAATGCTCTCAAGAGCCTGCAGCGGGCAATCGATCCATTCGCGCAGCATCCGGCGTCCCATGGCTGTCTGCGTCCTGTCCAGCAGGTACAATAACGTATATTTTCTGCTGCCGCCATGTTGCAGCGGTTCCGTCAGTTCAAGGTTGCGGCGCGTAGCGACGTCCAAATTCATGTAGGACGAGCGATTCAACACCCGGATAGTATGGATGTGGCTGAGCGTGTTCTTTTGCGTCTCCTCCAAATATTGCATCAGCGCGCCGGCGGCACTGACCGCTGCCGGCAGTCCCTCGCAGCCGTAACCCTGGAGCGAGTTGACACGAAAGTGCCGCAGCAGCCGGTCGCGCGCGGACGTCAGCTGAAACGCCTTGTCCTGATAACGCTCCAGATAATACTGGCTCGAGAGCCGCTTGACGACCAGCGGCTGCGAAAACAGCGTTTCGCCGGCGATGATCTGCGTTGGCTGCAATCGTGCTAGCTCCTCATTCATCTGCACGAGCGCCCGCTCCCCCACCAATTCACACACGAAAAAGCCGCCCGTGGAAACATCGGCATAGGCAATACCAATGGACGCCTGTCCAAAAAAGAGGCTGACAATATAGTTGTTTTTGCCCTCGTCCAGCATCCGCTCCTCAATGACGGTGCCGGGTGTGATGATGCGAATGACGTCGCGCTGCACCAGTCCCTTGGCGAGCGCCGGATCCTCCAGCTGCTCGCAGATGGCCACTTTGTAGCCGCGGCTGATCAGCTTATTGATGTAGACATCCACGGAATGATACGGGACGCCGCACATGGGCGCGCGCTCCGGCAGGCCGCAATCGCGCCCCGTCAGCACAAGCTCAAGTTCGCGCGACGCGGTCTTTGCGTCCTCAAAAAACATCTCGTAAAAGTCGCCCAGGCGAAAAAACAGAAGGCAGTCGCCATACTTCTCTTTTAAATCCAGATATTGCCGCATCATGGGCGTCAAATTGTTCGCCATCGCTCCCCGTTTCCTCGTCTTTTCTCAGTGTGCGCAACCCCTGCAGCCGTCGCAGGAACCGCTGCAAGCGGTCTCCACCGGCTCCTCTATGCCGATACAGACGTTGATTTCGCGATTGACGGCAGACAGCAGATTGGAAAATGCCTGCTGGGCCTCAACCAGCTCCGTAAACAGCTGGTTGGTCAACAGCTGTTCTTTGATCCGCTCGATGTCGCTCGTCAAGATGACCACACCCTCCCGGTCGACGTCGTCCTCCTCCATCATGGAGACGATCTCGCTTTCCTTATTGCGGAATTCCTGTATCAGATCGGTTACTGCGGCGTTCGCATCTACGCGCTCGCGAGCCTCAGAAAGGCGCATAAACTCCGGCGAATTCGCAAGCGCCACACCAAGCTCCCGCGCCTTGTCAATCGTATTCATGTTGGGTCTCCTCTCTCTCCCCAAACAGGGAGTTGCTCCTGATCTCTGTAATGCGCACCGGCAAATAGCTGCCAATCAAGGCTTCATTGCCAGGGAAATAGACCATTTTGAAGTTGGAAAGCTTGCCAAAGGCAATGGGCGTACCATCGCGCTGGCCAGCTCCTTCCACAAGGATCTCACCGCTGTGTCCCAGGTACTTCCGGTTGTTCTGCTCGGTCAGTTCCGTCTGTAACGCGTTAAGTGCCTGTAAGCGGCGGCTTTTGGACTCCGGTAGCACCTGATCTTCCATACTGGCCGCCTTGGTGCCGGCGCGGGGCGAATACTGGAACGTATAGGCGGCGGCAAAGCCTACGCGGCGCATCATATCCATCGTATCCAGAAAGTCCTGCTCTGTCTCGCCCGGAAATCCAACGATGACATCCGTCGTCAATTCCACATCCGGCACAGCCGCGCGAAGCTCCTCCACCAGATGCAGATACTGCTCCCGCGTATACCGGCGGTTCATGGCTTGCAGCACCCGGTTGGAACCGGACTGTAACGGCAGGTGGATGTGATGGCACACCTTGGAGAGCGACGCCATGGCATCGATGAGTTTCGGAGAAAGATCTTTCGGATGCGACGTCATAAACCGAATGCGGCGAATGCCGTCCACATCGTTAAGCAGATGCAGAAGGTCGGGAAAGTCGACGTCGCACGGCAGACCGCGCCCATAAGAATTGACATTCTGACCCAGCAATGTGATCTCGGTGTAACCCTGCGCCGCAAGCGCGCGAACCTCTTCCCGGATGGCCTCTGGCATGCGTGAACGCTCGTGCCCCCGCACGTAAGGAACGATACAGTAGGTACAATAGTTGTTGCAGCCAAACATGATATTGACAAACGCCGACTGCCCCTCCTGCCGCTTGGAAGGAAGGCCTTCCACGATCTGGCCGTCTTCTTCAGAGGTCACGCAAAGCCGTTCGCCGTGCATGACGGCTTCGAGCATTTGCGGCAGGCGATGCAGCACATGTGTGCCAAATACCAGGTCAACAAATGGAAACCGCCGAAACAGACGTTCCGCAACGCCATCCTGCTGCATCATGCAGCCGCAAACGGCAACGACTGTTTCCGGCCGCTCGTCTTTCATCAACCGCACAAACCCCACATTGCCGAACACCCGGCGCTCTGCGTGGTCGCGCACGCAACAGGTATTAAAGAGAATCAGGCCTGCTTCCTGCATGTTTGCTGCGCGGCGCAACCCCATTTCCTCCAGCATGCCGGCAATTGTTTCGCTGTCGCGGACGTTCATCTGGCAGCCGTACGTTTCAATATGATAGGTGCGCAAGCGCTGTGCGCATAACGTCATCTCTTGCATACACATAAAACCCCATTTTTTTCTCATGATCATTATAAGGCAAATCGACCAAAACGACAAACAGAATTTTACCTTCCTCAGGCGGGCTGCTCCAGGCGGCACGTTCCCAACTTTCTCCATCCAGCTTCAATTTTTTTGATTTCGCTGTTGACAATTTTTCACCAGTGTTGTATATTGTTAAGGTCGCGGAAAGCGAGTGCCGCTTACATCGGGGTGTAGCGCAGTCCGGTAGCGCACGTGCTTTGGGAGCATGGGGCCGGGGGTTCAAATCCCTTCACCCCGACAGCTACTACTCTCCTTCGGATGGGAAATATGGCCCCGTGGTCAAGTGGCCTAAGACACCGCCCTTTCACGGCGGCTACTCGGGTTCGAATCCCGACGGGGTCATCCTTCTTCTTTTCCCTTCCGTATGGGCCTTTAGCTCAGTTGGTTAGAGCAACCGGCTTATATCCGGTCGGTCCCGGGTTCGAGTCCCTGAAGGCCTACTTTCTCAGGTGGCCCGGTAGCTCAGTTGGTTAGAGCGCCAGCCTGTCACGTTGGAGGTCGAGGGTTCGAGCCCCTTCCGGGTCGTCTACTTTCTGGTTTGAACTTCGCAGGTGCTACCAAGTAAGCAATGCTGGTGTAGCTCAATTGGCAGAGCAGCTGATTTGTAATCAGCAGGTTGCGGGTTCAAGTCCCATCGCCAGCTCCATTCTCTGGGTTACAGAGAAATTTCATATGGATGGGTTCCCGAGTGGCCAAAGGGAGCAGACTGTAAATCTGCCGTCACCGACTTCGGTGGTTCGAATCCACCCCCATCCACATTCTGCGGGAATGGCGGAATTGGCAGACGCGCTAGATTCAGGTTCTAGTGAGGGCTAACTTCATGCAGGTTCAAGTCCTGTTTCCCGCACCATAACTGGACACCAGTTTTGATACATTTGTGTATACAAACGGGTGTCCAGTTTTTCTTTTAAGCATTACGGAGGAAAATATTATGGGGAGGATTCGAAACTCTGCAAAAGCACTTATCATCAAAGACGGAAAAATGGCCGCTATCAAAATCAGAGATGCTGGTGAAGAATGGTATATTATGCCTGGCGGTGGTCAAGAAGCAGAAGAAACGCTAAATGAAGCTGTTTGCCGTGAAGTATCAGAGGAATTAGGTATTGCTATAGAGTGCAAAGAATTGCTTTTTGTAGTGGAAGGTGTTCATGGCGAAACCTTTCATCGTGTCGATTTGATTTTTTCTTGTGAATATATTGATAACATACCGGATGCTGTTCTTCATGGAGATACGAATCAAGTTGGCATAGGATGGCTGGATATTTCTACGCTTGATTTGCAGCCCTTGTATCCTTCGAAATTAAGACGACAGATTATGAATTATTATCAAGGGAAACCATACAAAGTATATCTTGGAAACGAAGAAGCCGGTGATTCGGAATGTCTGGATTAGAAGTATGCAGCATCTTCTGCAAATACGGTGTGCACCATTTAACGATTTCCAAACATTTTAACGGAAAGGTGACAAGGTGTGCATTTCGCATCAAAATAGGTCTTTAGTTTCAAAGCCTTGAGAGTGAGAAATTTCAAGGCTTTTTTTTCTATACGGATTCGGATGGCGGATGTGGAAAAATCATAAAAATAGTGAACAGGTGGGCGAAAAGCGGGAAAAACACTGCCGCGCAAAAGAAGCGGTGTTGTCGTCCGAAAAATAGGTGGATGCAGATTCTCGTGTGTCCGCTGATCGCTACATACTTCACCCCGCATCTGCCCAGTGCCAGTCATCTGACAAAATAATATTGTCCGCACACAGCCCAATTCCCCCTAATTCTTCCTCAATCGCACATTTTCCTGCGCCAATGGGGGATGCAAAAAAACTGCCGCTGTGGTATCATCAAGATAGAAAGGAGTCCTTGCATGTTGCTGCGAATCGCCATCGTCGATGATCTCCCGCAGGACGCCGAACGTCTTCAACAGGCGCTGACCGCCGAGGGACAGACGAACATCATCCGCTACGAAAGCGGCGACGCACTGCTTAGCGCTATCAGCCCGGAGCAGCTGGATGCCCTCTTCCTCGACATTTGCATGGAGGGCACGAACGGCATCGACACCGCACGGAAACTCCGCGAACAGGCCCCGACGCTGCCGATTGTTTTCGTCACATCCTCGAAGGAGTACGTCTGGCAATCTTTCCCGGTGCATCCGTTCGATTATCTGCTCAAACCGTTCGAGCAAGCGCGCATTCGTCAGCTGCTGGATGACCTGCTGCGCATCCTGCAGCACCCCGAACCGGAAATCGAGGTGCGTTTCGCCCGCAAACTCATGCGTCTGCCGTACAGCAAGGTGTATTACGCGCTGGCGCAGAACCACTTCGTCCGCATCATGAGCGACGAGGGCGAATGCCGCGCAACGGGAATCTTCGCGCAGGTGGAAAAGGAGCTCTGCGCCGATCCGCGGTTTTTGGTCTGCAACCGCGGCATCATCATCAACATGAGCGCCGTTCTGCGGTTCGAGAATGACTGCATCCAGATGCTCGACGGCACGCAGTTTCCCGTCCGCCAGAAAGACAAGGGGCGCTTGTTCGCAACGTTCACGCAGTACCAGTTCCGCCATATGCGGCGCGAAATCTGACGAAATCCGCGCAGGAGGGGAGGAGACGACCATCGAAATTTCACAGTACATCCGCTACTTTCTGGAATTCTTGCCTATGCTGCCGGCGGCGGTCATGGTGCTGATGTCGGTCTGGGAGCAGCTGCTTTCGCCCAAACGAACGGCGTGTCAGGCGATGCTGTTCATCCTGCTGACATGCGCGAGCGGCGCGGCTGTCTGCTGCTGGCAGGGCTGGGTAACAAACACGCTGCTGCTGCCCTTCATGGCGCTGGCGTTCGTGCTCTTCCGCCGTGCATTGAAACCAAATGTTTCAGTGTCACAAAGCATCCTTCTCTTTTTGAGCCCCGCCACCGTGGCGGCGGTGGCACTCATGCTGTCCGTCTGCCTGAACGCGCGGCGCGAGGTAACGAACGTTCAGCCAATCTACCTGCTGTCCACGGTACTGCTGAATCTCGGCATCGAAAGTTTACTGGCAATTGTCTACGCGCTGGTGGCTGTGCCGTGGCTGAGATGGCTGCTGCGCGAATATCAGGTGGAACGCGTGTGGCGCGTTGTCAGCCCCATCCCCGCTATTTGCATCGCGTTCATCATCTTCATCATGCCGCAAGACCCGGCGACGGTGCTGGTTAACCGGATGCAGCGCGTTTCCATTGTGGCATTGCTGATGGCGATGATGGCGATGCTTCTGCTGCTCTACCAGTTTTACCGCATGGCACAGGAGAGCGTGCGCAATCTGACGCTGATTCAGGAAAACCAGATGCTGGAATTGGAATCGCGTCGCTATGCACAATTGCGGGAGTACATGGCACAAACTCGCCGCCTCCGCCACGATTTCCGGCAGCATCTGCACGTTATTGCCGGGCTGACGGAGAGCGGCAAAATGGAGGAGCTGCGCGCATATTTGAAGGAGTATGAGAGCGAATTCGTTGACGCGCACGCGACCTTCTGCGCCAATGGTGCGCTGGACGCAATTGCAGGCTACTACGCAGCGACGGCGGCGCAGAAGAACATCCCACTTGCCTGGCAGCTGAATTTGCCGGAGAAACTGCCGATGCGCGAGGCGGATTTGTGCATGGTGCTGGGCAATCTGCTGGAGAATGCCCTGCGCGCCAGTGAACGCCTGCCCGAAGCAATGCGACGCGTCAGCGTGATTTGCCACATGCTGTCGCCTGCCATGATGGGGCTGATTGTTGAGAATCGCTATGATGGGCAGCTTTCCCGCCGTGAAGGAAAGCTGCTGTCCACCAGCCACCCCGGCTTCGGCACAGGGTTGCTGAGCGTGGAGACAGTCGCGAAGAAGTACCACGGGCAGATGACCGTCGAGACGGAAAACGGCGTGTTCCGGGTGAATGTGCTGCTGAATCTATGATTTATACTATTTCCAACGGAAAAGGCGCAAACAGATGGTGCGGGTGAATTTGGAAATCGTATTACCTGCAATAGGCATCAATGGCGCGTGCGGCAAATTCGGCAGTGCCTTCGCCGCCCGCGTTGTCAATGTTTTTGGTGAATGAGCCGCCTGCCCTGTACATCGCGCCGAGTGCGTTCAGCATTTCCGGCGTGCAGTGATAGTAGTTTTCCGAGATGTACGCTTGCAGACGCTTCACCAAGGCTTGCACTTCGGGGGATGCAGGGTCAGCAGACTTGCATTTGCCGAAATCCGCGAAAATCAGCATCATGCCGTTCGCCAGCGCCGCCGCCGCCTCTTTGGAGCGCCCTTTGCTTTTTTTCGCGTACTCCTGATAGGCGGGCGTGTGCTGCCACTGCGCTTTGGCTTGCGCGGCGTATTCATCCATCTGTGCCGTATCAAATGCAGAAAAGTCCATGTTTGTTCCTCCCATTTCTTTTAGTCCGCGAGCGAAGGTAATCAGGTTGTCGATATGCGCCCTTTTCAGCGTGAGCAGATGGATTTGCTGGTCTAACGCCCGATTCCTGTCAAAGTTCGGGCTTTGCAGAATCGCCTGAATCTCTTTGAGCGAAAACGCCAGCGCGCGAAACAGCAGAATCTGCTGTAAGCGTTCCAGTGCCGCATCGTCATACAGCCGATAGCCCGCTTCTGTGCGCGCCGTCGGGGGCAGCAGCCCCATCTTGTCATAATACTGCAATGTGCGGACGCTCACCCCTGTGCGTCTGCTTACTTCATGAACCGTCATCATGCTGATTCCCTCCTTGCGTGAACAGTATAAACCATGACGCAGCGTCAGAGTCAAGGCTTTTGGCAGAAAAAATAGAAAACCCGGATTGTCGCGGACAAAAAACTGCGGCAATCCGGGCTTTTGTATGCGGTTATGCGAACCTAATACTATTTCCAGATTCACCTGCGCCATCTGCTTGCGCCTTTTCCCTTCTGGCGTCCGCTCATTCCACTTAGCGTAGCGCTGCTACGCTGCGTTTCATTCACGTTAGCCAGAATGAAAAATTCGCGGCGCATCTTGGCGCATTCTTATCTGGAAATAGTATAAAGTACATTTTCAAAGGAAGCGTCAAGCCCTGCGCAGCATCGCATCCACTTCCTCCGCCCTCGGAATGGACGGCGCCGCCCCCTGCCGTGTCACGCTGATGGCCGATGCTGCCGCAGCGCGCGCCATGCACGTTTCCAGCGGCAGCCCTTGCGTGAGCGCCGCGAGAAAGTACCCCGTGAACGTGTCGCCCGCCGCCGTCGTGTCCACCGCCTGAACGCGGAAAATCGGCTGATGAACCGTTTTCTCCGGCGTGCAGCAAATCGACCCGGCACTCCCAAGCGTCAGCACAACGCACAGCGCGGGGTACTTTGCCCGCAAGGCGGACAGGATCGCGTCCGGCACGGTTTCGCCTGTCATCTGATGCCCTTCGACCTCGTTGATGAAAATCCAGCGAATTTGGTTGTAATCCAGCGAACGCAGCGAATCGTCAAACGGCGATGGATTCAGCATGACATGCAAGCCGCGCCGCGCCCCTGCTTCCACCATCTCCGGCAGACAGGACACCTCGTTCTGCAGCACCAGATAATCGCCGGGGGCAAACGCGGCAATCGTCGCTTCCACCTGCGCCTTCGTGATGGCGTGGTTGGACTGCCCGAAGAGCAGGATGCAGTTTTCGCCCTTGGGGCTGACCTGAATCATCGTGCTGCCCTGCGTGCAGTTGCGGTGCAGCAGGTAGTCATCATGCACGCCGTTTTCTTTCAGCAGATTTGTCAGCAGCTCGCTGCCGTTGCCGACGACGCCCGCATGATACACCTCCGCGCCCGCCCGTGCCAGCGCCAGCGACTGATTCAGCCCTTTCCCGCCGGGATGCACCGCCTCGGACAGCGCCGCCATTGTCTCGCCCGCCTGCAGGAAGTGCGGCACTTGGTAAACGTTATCCAGATTCAGCGACCCGAAATTGAGAATCTTCATCGTTATCTCTCCCACACGACGACTTTGCTTGCGTCAATCGTCTTGCCTGCGCATTTTGCCGTCGCGACGCCCTTGTCGATGCTTACGTTGATGAGCTGCAAGCCCTCGTTCAGGTCGATATCCGTGCTCTCGCCGTCATCCTCGTACAGCGTGATGGCACAGCCGACCTCCAGCCAGCCGACCAGCGACAGCTTCGTCGTGTCCAGCGCATCGACGTATTCCGCGCTGCGGCACAGCGGAATCACATGCCCGCGGCGGATGAACAGCGGCACTTCGTTCATTGGCACATCCAGCCAGTGATGCCCCTTCTGCATCGTTTGCACGGTGTAATCGTCGCCGGAGCGGAAGCGCACCAGCAGCATGTCCTCCGGCAGATAAACATGGCGGCCGCGCGCGTTCTGCTCAACCACGGGTGCAATCATGCATTCGTCGCCCAGCATCAGCTGATCTTCCACGCGGATGGCGGTCTTGTCCTGCGGATAATCGAATGCCAGCGGGCGGAACATCATCTCGTCCCGGCAGGCGCACTTGACCAGCAGGCTGTACAGGTAGGGGAGCAGCGCATAGCGGACGGACACGACATTGCGCATATCCTCCCAGTTGCGGAAGCGGAAAATTTCCTGATCGCGCGTGTGCTGCGCAGTGTGGTTGCGCATCAGCGGGGTGAAGACGCCCAGCGCCAGCCAGCGCAGGAGCAGATCCTCCGTCGTGTTGCAGGAGAAGCCGCCCAAGTCTGCGCCCGTGTACAGGAAGCCGCACATGTTCAGCGACGGCATCATTTTCAGGTTCAGCAGCAGATGCGACCACCAGCTGCTGTTGTCACCCTGCCACACGCCGCCGTCGCGGTGCGCACCGATGAAGGAGGAACGGCTGAACAGCAGATAGCGCCGGTCGGGATTGTAACTGCGGAAGCCTTCGGCGGCGGATTTTGTCATCATTGCACCGTAGAGGTTGTGGACTTTGTCGTGGCGTACGGGCTGACCATCCACCGTGTGGTAGAAGCGGCGGTAATCCTCGGCGTTGTTGGCAATGTTAACGAACGCGGCTTTCAATTTGAACGCGCCATCAATGCCCAGATTCTCGTGCCGCATCTTTTCCGCCGTCTCGAACGCGTTTTCGAGACTGTCCGTGCTGTAAAACAGCGCCGGTTCGTTCATGTCGTTCCAGAAGCCCTCGATGCCCGTATCCATCAGCTTATGGTACTTCGCGCCGAACCATTGCCGCACGTCCTCGCGCAGGAAATCCGGGAAGCACGCGCGCCCCGGCCAAACCGCGCCCACGAACAAGCTGCCATCCACCTTCTTGACGAAGTAATCCTTCTGCACACCCTCGTCGTAAATCGGGTCGCCAGTGAGCTGCTTGATGCCCGCGTCAATAATCGGTACAAGGTGGATGTGCTCGTCCTTCATGCGCGCATTGATGGCTTTCAAATCCGGGAAATGCACCGGATTCCAGGTGAAGTCCTTGAAATCCTCCATATAGTCGATGTCCATGCACACGTTGTCCAGCGGGATGTGGCGCTTGCGGTGCTCGGATACGATGAAGTTCAAATCGTCTTCGCTTGCGTACCCCCAGCGGCTCTGGATGTAGCCCATCGCCCACTTCGGCGGAATGTAGCTGCGTCCGATGAGGTGGCGGAACTCGCGCACCAGCCCTGTTAGCGTGGTGCTTTCAATCAGATACACCGACAGATTGCCGTTTTCGGACGTAATGACCGCCTTGCCGCCGTCAGAATACCCCAAATCAAACGTGACCGCACCGGGATCGTCGAAATACGCGCCGAAAACACCTTGCTCGCCGCTGAACAGCAGCAGATTGTGGCTGGAATAAATGCCGCCCTTGTTCTCCGTGTGGCTGAAATCGTCCATGTTCCACGCGCGATAAAGATGCCCGCGCTTGTTGATGCCGCGGACATTCTCGCCCAGCCCGAAGATGAGGTCATCGTCGCCCAAGATGGTGGTGAAAGAGACGCTGCCGTCCGCTTTGGTGACGGTGAAGTGGGGAATTTCGCCGCCCGACGGCGCAATTTCGCGGATGACCGCCATGGTGGGGAGGGGAGTGCCGAAAATATAGCGTGAGATCATCGACATGACCTGCCTTTCCTGATGATAAAGAGATAATATAGAATTCGCGGGGGAAGGGGGAAAATCCTGCAAAGCGGAGAGGGAAAATAATGCGGAGGTTTGGCGGCTTCCACTTATTTGGATGCAAAAAAAACCTTCCCGAAAGCAATTTTTCGGGAAGGCAGGAGATTCACTCGCTGATGGCGAACATCTTCGTGGATAGATACCGCTCGCCTGTGTCGGGCAGGATGACGACGATGTTCTTGCCCGCGAATTCCGGACGCGCCGCCACTTGCGATGCCGCCCAGACCGCCGCACCTGACGTGATGCCCGCCAGCACACCCTCGTGCGCCGCCAGCTCACGCCCCGTGCGGTACGCATCGTCTTCCTTGACGGTGATAATCTCGTCAATCAAATCGCGGCTCAGCACATCCGGCACGAAATTCGCGCCGATGCCCATCAAGCCGTGCGGACCCGCAACGCCCTTGGACAGCAGGGGCGAGGAGAACGGCTCTACCGCGACGATGCGCACGTTCGGGTTCTTTTCACGCAGGTAGCTGCCGATGCCGGTCAGCGTGCCGCCCGTGCCGATGCCCGCGACGAGCACATCCACCTGACCGTCCGTGTCCGCCCAGATTTCCGGGCCGGTCGTGGCGCGGTGGGTGGCGGGGTTCGCCGGGTTGACGAACTGCCCGACGACAATCGCGTTCGGGGTTTCGGCGGCGAGTTCATTCGCCTTGTCAACCGCGCCCTTCATGCCCAGTTTGCCGGGGGTGAGGACGAGCTTCGCGCCATACGCCAGCATCAGCTGACGGCGCTCGACGCTCATGCTGTCCGGCATGACGATGATGGCGGTATATCCGCGCGCGGCGGCGACCATCGCCAGCCCGATGCCGGTGTTGCCGCTGGTGGGCTCAATAATCGTGCCGCCGGGGAGCAGTTTGCCTGCCTTTTCCGCGGCCTCCACCATGCCCAGCGCAATGCGGTCTTTCACACTGCCGCCGGGGTTAAAGGATTCGACCTTCGCCAGCAGATGCGCGTTCAGACAGTGCGTCTGCTCAAAGTGAGTGAGTTCAAGCATCGGCGTGCGGCCGATCAGTTCAGCGACGGACTTGGCAATGCGCATAACCAGCGCCTCCTTTTCGTGTCTTTCCTCCCGATAAAGTCAGGAGGAAGAATGACGGCATTATACGCTATTCCTATAGGTTTCGTCAAGCACAAATTTGCCTTTTTTTCGGAAAAAATTTGCCTGAATCTTGCGAAATCCGATATGCGTATGCTATACTGGAAGCAGATGCAAGAGAAACAACATCCGAAAGGCGGGATGCGGGTGGCTCAGGCGGATGACGAACGGCAGTTCCTCGCGGCGTGCTATCAGCGCCACCGCATCAGCATGATTCGCTTGGCGAAGTGCTATGCCGCTGACAGCGCGGCGGTGGAGGACATTGTGTCGGACAGCCTCGTGGCGCTGATGGAGAAAATCGACCTGCTGCGCACGCTGACGGAAGAGCAGGAGCGCGCGTATGTGCTGGCAGTTGTGCGAAACACCGCGATGGACGAACTGCGGCGCAAGCAGCGGCAGCGCGGGCGGTTCCTGCGCGACGGGGACGAGGCGCTCGCGCTTTATCCCGACCCGGCGGCGCTGGAAGAGAAGGTGCTGATGCGGGAGACGATGGCGGCAGTACGCAGGGCAATCGCGGAATTGCCGGAGAAGGAGCAGCAGGTGCTGCGCCTGAAAGTGCTGGAAAACCGCACGGATGCGGAAATCGCCGCCGAAACGGGCTTGTCGCCGGGCAGCATCCGGCAGTATCTCCACCGCGCGCGGGGCAGACTGCGCGAGAAACTGTTTTGAGAGGAGGAAGCAGCATGAACGAGAAGAATCAGCATGTGTCGGATGAGCAGATTGACGCCCTCATCCGCAGTGGACTTTGGCAGGACGAACAGCCGCTGACGGCGGACGAAGAGAAGCTGGCGGACGCGGCGTTTGCGCGGGCAATGGCGAAAATCGACCGCAAGGCGAAGCAGCAGAAGCACCGGACTGTCCTGCATATGCTTGACCGCGTGGTGCGCGTCGCGGCGTGCCTGATTGTGGCGGTCGGGATTGCGTTCCCGATTGCGCTGGCGAATTCCGAAGCGTTCCGCGAGCAAATCCTCCAATTGGTGCTGTCCATCAACCCCGAAACGGGCATGGCGCACGTCGGCATGGAACCCGCGAAGGAGGAGCAGACCGCGAACGTGCCGCGCATGGACGTGCCGGACGGCTGGGAGGGGCTGTTCTTCCCGACGTTCCTGCCGGACAGCCTGCCGCTGGTGCGCTGCGAAACGACACGCGGCGACCAGGTGCACAGCGAAGCCTACTATGCCGACGAGACGCGCTCCCTGCGCTTTGAGGAGCAGGACAACCTCGACGGCTGGAACGTCCGCGCGGCGGATGCGCGGGTGCTGACGATTTATCTGCACAGCGTGCCGGGCTACCTGATTGACCGCCAGACCGAGGACACGCACGAGGTGAGCATCATCTGGGCGGAAGGGAAGCGGATGCTGCGCGTGACGAGCATCGGGCTGCCGGCGGACGAAGCGGTGCTGGTGGCGCAGAGTGTGAAAAAAATTTTTGCGGAATGATGTCCCGTTTTGCCCCTTTGCAGCGTCTTAATCAGTGAAAGCGCCCGAAAGATGGTTCGGACGCAACTGGACGAGACACGGAAGGAGCGAAACACGATGACGACCCGATGGAAACGCCTGACCGCCCTGCTGCTGATTCTGCTGACGCTGCTGAACGCCGGAAGCGCGCTCGCGGCGGAGGAGTTTTGGAAGTGGGGGGATGTGTACGAAGAGAAGCTGATACTGGGGCAGCCCGCGAAAGTGACTTCGTTGCAGGTGTTCAAGGATGAACTGTATTTTGTGTACGGCGACTTGCTGCTGAAATGCCACGACCCGGAATCTACGCCGGAAACGGTGTATGAACTGAAAAACTTAGTGGCAGAAAACGTGTATCCGGATTCTATATATTGCTCATACCATAACTACCAGCTTTTCACGGATGGCGAAGCAATGTATATTCTGGTGAACTTCTTGCAGCGCATTTACCGACTGGAGTTTCAGGATGGCGAAGTGCTGACGGAATTGTATGCGACGCTGAACTACTCGTCGTTGCCGGAATTGCAATGGGAAGCGATTTACGATGGGGCTTTCTACTTAACCAACATGGGGCAAAGAATCGTAAAACTTCAAGATAAAATTTATATGCTGGCATCTGGCTGGAACGGCGCGTCTACCAAACTGATTCATAGTCTGATTTGCTTTTCACTGGATACGGGACGCGGAGAAATCTTAGCATACAATGAAGATAATATTATGGAAGTTGTCTCATGGCAGGAAAACCCGGAATGGGCTTCGACGCTATTGGTTTTTCAAATCAAGCAAGAATGGACGAAGGAGCAGCTGATGCCTTCTGTGGATAATAGAGCATTGGCGATTTATGACACGGATAACAAAAAAGTAGGGCAAGCGGTTCTGAAAATTGCCGACACAAAAATTGAAAATCAGATAGAATATGACTTGGATTATGGTGCGTATTCCTATAATCCGACTTGCAAAGCCTTTGCGTGGGACGCAGAAAATCGCCGCATTTTCTTCCTTCATGATGATGTTGCATGGTATACGGATGGAAAGTCGCCTGCGCGTGGCTTTGACCGCATTCCAATGGATGCCTATAAAGCTGAATTTGGTTTCTTCTGGAAAGAAAATTACTACTTTGTGAACTTTGATGGCGACGTGTACGTCTGCGACATGTCCCGTGTTCCTCAAACCACAAAATAATCAATCGCCCCACGAAAGGAGCATCCCCATGAAACACACCCTCCGAGCTGCCTTCCTCTCCCTCCTGCTGGTGCTGACGCTGGGCGTGATGCCCGTGTTTGCCGAATCCACCGACCACGCCATGGACTGGACGCACGGCATCGGCAGCCGCTACCGCACGGACGTGACCAGCGCACTGCCGTTTGAAGACGAACTCTTCTTCATCAGCGGCAGTCAGCTGCTGCGCGTCGATGACCCCGAATATGAGCCGGAAGTCGTCTGCAATCTGGAAGACATCATCTGGTCGGAAGCGCTGAAACAGAGCGGCTATTACGGGCAGGTGATGCTCCTGTCCGGCGGCGCGGAACTGGTGCTGTTCAGCGCGAACGAAGGGCGGCTGTACAGCTTTGTTCCCCCGACGGATGACACGATGGTGCGGATGCAGATGGTCACGGAACTCGATTACAGCACCGTGCCGCAGATGGGGTGGAAGAAGTTCCCGATTGCGAAGGATTTGTACGACGTGACGGTCGAACAGGCGGTGTACGACGCGCAATACGGGCTGTACGTCATCGCGAAGGACAAGACGGACGAATACCAGATTGTCTGGTTTGATTTGGATACGGGCAAGGGCGAAATGATGGAATTTGCGCTGGAGGACGACGAAAACAGTCACCTTCTGACGGACATGCCCGGCATTTTCCAATGGAGCGGCACAAGCTCGAAGTATGAGCGCACGCTGTACGACGGCAAGGTGCTGACGACGGTGGACTTGTCATCTGGCGAAGCGACGAAGGCCGTGCATAATTGGGTCAATACGCTGACCCTCCAGCCGATTCAGGATTATGATATCACGCTGGGCGACTATGTGACGCACGATGCCTACTATGCCTATGCCCCCAACAAGGACAACTCGGCGATGTACTTCGTGCATGACAACACGGTGTGGGTCATGGACTACGACGAGGAAACCGGCGAGTTCAGCGAACCGCGCGGCATTGACAAGCTGCCGTTCTTCGCCGAGGACACCATGTGCGGCTTCTACTGGCGGGGTTTCTACCTCATCCAGACGCATGACGGGCTGTATCTCTGCCACACGGGCGACGCAACGGCAAGAGCCTACCTCTATGGCGAGGTTGAATAACATTCCTCTATAAATTACGCGCCTGCTCCCGATTGTGTGGAAGCAGGCGCGCTTTCTTTATCCTCAATTATTCCCCAATCGCGTTCCCGGTGTACAGCGTGTAGTACTTGCCCTTCTGCGCAATCAGCTGGTCATGCGTGCCGCGCTCGATGATGCGGCCCTGCTCCAAGACCATGATGCAGTCGCTGTTCTTGACCGTGGACAGGCGGTGCGCAATCACGAACGTCGTGCGCCCCTTCATCAGGGCGTCCATGCCGCGCTGCACCAGCGTTTCGGTGCGCGTGTCGATGGAGGAGGTCGCTTCGTCCAGAATCAGCGCGGGCGGGTCGGCAACCGCGGCGCGGGCAATGGACAGCAATTGCCGCTGCCCCTGCGAGAGGTTCGCGCCGTCGCCCGTCAGCATCGTATTGTAGCCGTCGGGCAGCTTGCGGATGAACTCGTCCGCGTTGGCGAGCTTCGCGGCTTCCATGCACTCCGCGTCCGTCGCGTCCAAGCGGCCGTAGCGGATGTTGTCCAGCACCGTGCCGGTGAACAGGTGCGTGTCCTGCAGCACCATGCCGAGGCTGCGGCGCAAATCCGCCTTGCGAATCTTGTTGATGTTGATGTCGTCGTAGCGGATTTTGCCGTCCTGGATGTCGTAGAAGCGGTTAATCAGGTTCGTGATGGTGGTTTTGCCCGCGCCCGTGCCGCCGACGAAGGCAATCTTCTGTCCTGGCATGGCGTACATGGTGATGTCGTGCAGCACCGTCTTTTCGGGCGTGTAGCCGAAATCAACGTGGTCAAACGTCACGCCGCCGGACAGCTTGCGATAGCTGACGCTGCCGTCCGCCGTGTGCGGATGCTTCCATGCCCACAGCCCGGTGCGCTCGGTCGTCTCGGTAATCGTGCCGTCGGGCGCTTCCTTCGCGTTCACCAGCTCCACATAGCCATTGTCGGCTTCCGGCGCTTCATCCAGCAGGTTGAACACGCGCTCAGCGCCCGCCAGCGCCATGATGATGGAGTTGAGCTGCTGGGTAATCTGCGAAATCGGCTGGGAGAAGCTGCGGTTCAGCGTCAGAAACGCCACCAGACGTCCCGTGGACATCAGCGTGCCGCCCGTTGCGATGGACAGCGCCGAACCCACCATCGCGCAGATAACGTAGGAGATATGTCCCAAGTTGTTGTTGATAGGGCCAAGGGTGTTCGCCCAGCGGTTCGCTTCGTGGGCTGATGTGCGCAGCTGCTCGTTCAGGTCGCCAAACTGCTCAATCGCCTTTTCCTCGTGGCAGAACACCTTGACGACTTTCTGCCCGGTCATCATTTCCTCAATGAAGCCGTTGACGCGGCCCAAATTCGCCTGCTGCGCGACAAAGTGCTTGCCGGACAGTTTCGCGAGTTTGGCGGACGCCAGCATCTGGAACGTCAGCAGGATGAGCGAGAGAATCGTCATAATCCACGAATTGTTCAGCATGGCGAAGAACACCATGACGACGGAAATCGCGCTGTTGATGATCTCCGGGATGCTCTGGCTGATGAGCTGGCGCAGGGTGTCCACGTCGTTGGTGTAGATGGACATGATGTCGCCGTGCGAGTGCGTGTCGAAGTAGCGGATCGGCAGGGACTCCATGTGCGTGAACAAGTCCGTGCGGATTTTGAGCATCGTGCCCTGGCCGACGCTGACCATCAGGCGCTGGCGGATGTAACTGGCGGCAACGCCCAGCGCGAGGACGCAGCCCAGTGGAATCATGGCATTCGCCAAATCGCCCATGGTCTTGGTGCCTTTTTGAATGCCGGCGATGTACACATCCACCAGATCCCGCGTGAACGTGCTGGACTGAATGGTGGCATACGCCGTCACCACGATGCAGACGATGACGGCAATGAACTGCCACAGATAGTTTTCAAAAACGATTTTCATCAGGCGCTTGAGGATGTGTCCCTGCCCCTTGATGGACATGCGGGGCATCGGAGCGCCTCTGCGGCGAGGGCCTCCCATCATTGCGCGTCACCACCCTTCATCTGGTCGGGGCTGTCGAAGTCGCCGCCGCCGGACGTCTGCGTCTCATAAATCTCGCGGTACAGGTCGGACTTCTTCAGCAGGTTTTCATGCGTGTCGAATGCTTCCACGCGGCCGTTGTCCATCACGATAATGCGGTCAGCGTCCTGCACGGAGGAAATACGCTGCGCAATGATGATTTTCGTCGTGCCGGGGATGCGCTGGGCAAACGCGCGGCGGATTTTGGCGTCCGTCGCGGTGTCAACGGCGGAGGTAGAGTCGTCCAGAATCAGCACGCGCGGCTTTTTCAGCAATGCGCGGGCGATGCAAAGGCGCTGCTTCTGTCCGCCGGAGACGTTCGTGCCGCCCTGCTCGATGTGCGTGTCGTAGCCGTCGGGCATCCGGTCGATGAACTCGTCCGCGCAAGCCTGTGCGCAGACCTCTTTGCATTCCTCCAGCGTGGCGTTTTCATTGCCCCAGCGCAGGTTTTCCAGAATCGAGCCGGAGAACAGCACGTTCTTTTGCAGCACCACAGCAACCTGATTGCGCAGGGCTTCCATGTCGTACTTGCGCACGTCCACGCCGCCGACTTCCACCGAGCCTTCGGTTGCGTCGTACAGGCGGGAAATCAGGCTGACGAGCGTCGATTTGCCGCAGCCCGTGCCGCCGATGATGCCCACCGTCTCGCCGGACTTGATGTGCAAATCAACATCGTTCAGGATGGGGTCGCCATGGCCGTCAGCATGGTACTTGAACATGACGTGGTTGAAGTCGATAGAACCGTCCTTGACCGTTTCCAGCGGCTGTTCGGGGTTCGACAGCGAAGGCTCCTCGTTCAGCACTTCCACGATACGCCGGGCAGACGCTGCGGACATGGTTAGCATGACGAAAATCATTGACAGCATCATCAGGTTCATCAGCATGTTCATGACGTAGGTGAACATGGCGGTCAGGTCGCCCACATCAAGCGAACCGCCCGTGACCAGCGACGCGCCCAGCCAGCTCAGCGCCATCACCGAGCCGTAGATGGTCAGCATCATGACGGGATTGTTGAAAGCGATGATGCGTTCCGCCTTGACGAACAGGTTGTAGACGTTCGTCGCCGCTTTGCCGAACTTCTTGTCCTCGAAGTCCTCGCGCACAAACGCTTTGACGACGCGGATGCCGGAGACGTTCTCCTGCACGGAGGCGTTCAGGTCGTCGTACTTCTTGAACACCTGATCGAACAGGTGCGTCGCGCGCTTGATAATCAGCCCCAGCACAACGCCCAGCAGCACCAGCGGAATCAGGAACACGCCCGCCAGCTCCGGGTTGATGACGAATGCCGCGATCATCGAGAAAATCAGCGTCAGCGGCGAACGAACCGCAATGCGCGTAATCATCTGGAAGGCATTTTGAACGTTGGTTACGTCGGTGGTCATGCGCGTGACCAGACCGGCGGTGGAGTATTTGTCGATGTTGGCGAACGAGAAGCGCTGGATGTTGCGGTACATGCCATCGCGCAGGTTCGCGGCAAAGCCGGTGGAGGCGTGGGACGCTGTGTGTGCGCAGACGGAGCCGAAAACCAGCGACAGCATTGCCATCGCCATCATCAGGAAGCCATAGCGGTAAATCGCGCCGGTGTCGCCGCCCTCAATGCCATACTTCACCAAGCGCGCCATCGCCATGGGAATCAGCACTTCCATGACGACTTCCAGCGCGGCAAAAATCGGCGTGAGAATCGTTGATTTCTTGTACTGCTTAATTTGCGCAGCCAGTGTTTTCAGCATGAAATCATTCCTTTCCTTCATTATTATGGTAATTGTTGTGGCAATGCTCTGTTTCGTCCATGTCGTCCTTCAGATTTTCATAGACCTTTTGCAGACATTGCAGGAACAGCTGCTTTTCTTCCTCCGTCATTCCGGCGGACATTCGCTTTTCGGATTGCAGAATGTCCTTGTGGCACGTCTGCCGCATTTCCGCGCCGCTTTCTGTCAGGCGAACATGCTTGATGCGCCGGTCGCGCGGGTCGGTGAAGCCTTCAACCAGCCCTTTCTTCTCCAGCCGCGTCACCAGCCCCGCCAGCGTGGACTGCGCGCAGCCGAAAATGCTCTCTAACTCCTTGAGCGTCCGTGTGTGATTCTCCGCGTCGGACAGCACGAAAAGCAGATGACTTTGCTGCATCGTCAGGTTGTGGGATTGGACATTCCGACAGGCTTCGCGGGCGAGGGCGTTGTCAATGCGCTTGATGTACCAGCCGAATCCTGCCAATTCCTTGTCCATAGGACACCTCCTTGCTGATGTTTTCATTGGAAGCAGGGGTGATTATAGCAAATCAATCGCATGGTGTCAATAGCATACGATTGAATTTTTAGATTCCGTCACATAGGTTACACCATAGCGGTTACACGACCGCTTTCAGCCGTGAAAAATGGCGTCTTTTCGTCCGAAAAACACGGGGAAAAAAGACGTAAAAATTCCTGTCAAAACCCCTTGAAAACCGACGAAAAACGTGCTATAAATAGGCGTTCCCAATCGGGGACAATGAAACGTGATTTTCCCCCCATCCTGCATCAACGAAAGGACATCCACATGGCGCAGAAAAACGTGACCCGTGACATGACGCAGGGCTCGCCTCTGAAACTGATTCTGACATTCTCCCTGCCGCTGCTGGGCGGCTTCCTGTTCCAGCAGCTGTACAGCTTCATGGATACCATGGTTGTCGGCGGCGTGCTGGGCACGGAGGCGCTGGCGGCGGTGGGCGATACCGGATCGCTGAACTTCCTCATCAACGGCTTCTGCATGGGCATCTGCTCCGGCTTCGCGATTCCGATTGCGCAGGCGTTCGGCGCGAAGGACGAGACGGAAATGCGCCGCTATGTGATGCACTCCGTGTACCTGTGCGCGGTGATTTCCGTGCTGATGGGGCTGCTGACCGGCTTCTTCGCGCCGCAGCTCCTGCGGATGCTGAACACGCCGGAGGACATTCTGCCGCTGTCGGTCGCCTATATCCAGCCGGTTTTCTTCGCGATTCCGGTTACGGTGCTGTACAACATGTGCGGCGGCGTGATGCGCTCGCTGGGCGACAGCAAAACGCCTGTTATCGCCATCACGATTGCCGCGCTGCTCAACATCGTGCTGGACTACACGTTCATCCTTGCGTTCCACATGGGCGTGGAGGGTGCGGCATGGGCGACCGTCATCAGCCAGCTCATCAGCGGTCTCTGGTGTTTGCTGGTCATCCGCAAGCGATTCACCATCCTCAAAATGCAGCCGGAGGACAAGCGCATCCGTGCGCCGTTTGTCCGCCGTCTGCTGGCGATGGGCATCCCGTTTGGCCTTCAGTACTCCATCACGGCGATTGGCTCTCTGACGGTGACTTATGCCGTTAATGGCATCGGCACGATTGCGGTTGCGGCGGTCACGGCGGGCGGCAAGCTGAGCATGTTCTTCTGCTGCGTGTTTGATGCGCTCGCCTCGACGATGGCAACTTTCGCCGGGCAGAACGTCGGCGCGAAGAGACTCGACCGCATCAATCAGGGCTTGAAAGCATCCTCCATTATCGGCTGTGTCTACTGCGTCCTCGCGTTTGTGGCGATTTACTTCTTCGGCAAGCCGCTGGTGGGTCTGTTCATCAGTCAGGACAGCGCCGACCGCCAGCTGGTCATCGACATGGCGCAGCAGTTCCTGATTATCAACAGTGCGCTGTATATTCCGCTTTTGTTTGTGAACATTGTGCGCTTCTCCATTCAAGGCTTGGGCTACACCATGATTGCAATGATTGCAGGCCTGATGGAGCTTGTCGGCCGCGCGGTGGTGGCGATGCTGTTTGTTCCGTCGCTGGGGTACGATGCCGCGTGCTTTGCGAACCCTGTTGCGTGGATACTGGCGGATTTGTTCCTGTTCCCGTGCTATTTTACCTGCATCCGCAAGCTGCAGAAGCGGTTGTATCCAGAGAAGGCGGCAGCTTCCAGCAAGTGAAATGTGTCCCCCTGCGGTGTGTGCCGCGGGGGATTTTTTCTTCTATGTGGATTGATTTTGCTTGCTGCAGGGGGATGCGCCCGCAGGCGCGAAATCCCCGCGCAACACGCGCATATATTATGGAAGAAAGCTCAACTCAATCGCGCGGAAGGGTCAAGGGGCAATGCCCCTTGGAAAATTTGCAAATCCCCCTTGCAAAAAGGGGAAAATGCGGCTATAATGAATAGGAATGCGCAAGGATGGGGACGGCGCAGGACAAGCCTTGGAAAGCGAGCCGGGGAGGGTGTGAGCCCGGTCAAGACTGCCTGATGACAAATCACCCCGGAGCGCGCTTTTCCGAAAGGACGCGGGCGGAAGTCCGGCGGAGCGGTAGGGAAAGACGGGTTCTCCCGTTATCGAGAAAGCAGGTGCGTGCGCCTGCACAGAGCGGATAGGCATCGTGCCTGTCAAGTTGGGTGGTACCGCGGATGAATCGCAAAAAGCATTTTCGTCCGTCCCAGTGCATTTTCATGCTGGGGCGGACTTTTTTGTTTGCGCCGCAGCAGAGACAACAAGAATGAGGTGCATGGTATGTACAACAAGGTTGCCAAGGATTTGAACTTCCCGGCGCGCGAGAAAGAAATCGCCCAGCTGTGGAAAGATAAGGACATCGTTCGCCGTTCGTTCCATTTCCGCGACGGCGCAAAGCGGCTGACGTTCTTCGACGGCCCGCCGACTGCCAACGGTCGCCCGCATATCGGCCATATCGAAACGCGCGTCATCAAAGACCTGATTCCGCGCTACTGGACGATGAAGGGGTACAGCGTCCTGCGCAAAGCAGGCTGGGATACCCACGGCCTGCCCGTTGAGCTGGAAGTCGAAAAGACGCTGGGTCTGGACGGCAAGCCGCAGATTGAACAGTACGGCATCGAGCCGTTCATCAAGGAATGCAAGAAGTCCGTCTGGAAGTACCTGCATGACTGGGAGGTCATGAGCGATCAGGTCGGCTACTGGGTGGACATGGAGCATCCGTATATCACCTATGAGAATGACTACATCGAGTCCGAATGGTGGAGCCTGAAGGAAATCTGGAAGAAGGGGCTGCTGTATCAGGGACACAAGATTGTCCCGTACTGCCCGCGCTGCGGCACGGCGCTGTCCTCCCACGAGGTCGCGCAGGGCTACAAGACGGTCAAGGAAACGTCCGCGTACGTCCGCTTCCCGGTCAAGGGCGAGGAAAACACCTACCTGCTGGCGTGGACGACCACCCCGTGGACGCTGCCGTCGAACATGGCGCTGTGCGTGAACCCGACCGACACCTACTGCCGCTTTAAGGCGGAGGATGGCCGCGTGTACATCATGGCGAAGGCGCTGATGGAGACGGTTTTCCCGGAGCAGAAGTTTGAGGTGCTGGCGGAAATGCCCGGCACGGCGCTCAAAGGCATGGAGTATGTGCCGCTGTTCGACTTCGCCGTCGGCAAGCTGGACAAGAAGGCGTGGTTCGTCATCTGCGACAACTACGTCACCATGACCGACGGCACGGGCATCGTCCACATTGCCCCGGCGTTCGGCGAGGACGACAACCGTGTCTGCCGCGAAAACGACGTGCCGTTCGTCAACTTTGTTGATCCGCAGGGCTGCATGACGGCGGAAACGAAGTGGCCGGGCGTGTTCGTCAAGAAGGCCGACCCGCTGGTGCTGGCGGATTTGCAGGAGCGCGGGCTGCTGTTCAGCGCGCCGCAGTTCACGCATGATTATCCCTTCTGCTGGCGCTGCGATACGCCCCTGCTGTACTACGCCCGCCCGACGTGGTTCATCCGCATGACGGCGCTGAAGGACAACCTTGTGCGCAACAACCGCACCATCAACTGGATGCCGGAAAACATCAAGGAAGGGCGCATGGGCACTTGGCTGGAGAACGTCCACGACTGGGGTCTGTCCCGCGAGCGCTACTGGGGCACGCCCCTGCCGGTGTGGAAGTGCGCCTGCGGCAATATGCACGTCGTCGGCTCCCGTGCGGAACTGCGCGAAATGGCGATTGAAGATCCCGGTGCAGACCTCGAACTCCACCGTCCGTTCATCGACGCTGTGAAGCTCCGCTGCGAAAAGTGCGGCGGCGAAATGGTGCGCGACAAGGCGGTTATCGACTGCTGGTACGATTCCGGCTCGATGCCCTTTGCGCAGTGGCACTATCCCTTTGAGCATCAGGAGGAGTTCCAGCAGAACTTCCCGGCAAATTTCATCTCCGAAGCCATCGACCAGACGCGCGGCTGGTTCTACACCCTCGAAGCAATTTCGACGCTGCTGTTTGACCGTGCGCCGTTTGAAAACTGCATCGTGCTGGGCCATGTGCAGGACGAGCAGGGGCGCAAGATGTCCAAGCATCTGGGCAACGTCGTCAGCCCGTTTGATGAGCTGAACAAGTTCGGCGCTGACGCGCTCCGCTGGTATTTCTACACCACCTCTGCGCCGTGGCTGCCCAGCCGCTACTCCGAAAAGGCGGTTCGCGAGGGGCAGAACAAGTTCCTTGCCACCTTGCAGAACGTGTATGCCTTCTTCGCCATGTATGCGGATATCGACAACTTCGACCCGACCGCGCATGACCTCAAGAACGAGCAGCTCAGCCTGATGGACAAGTGGATTCTCTCCAAGCTGAACACGCTCATCAAGCGCGTCGATGACGACCTGTGGAACTACCGCGTGACCGAGCCTGCGCTGGCGATTCAGGACTTCGTGGACGAGCTGAGCAACTGGTACGTCCGCCGCGGCCGCGAACGCTTCTGGGGCAAGGGCGATGTGAAGGACAAGGACGCCGCGTTCACCACGCTGTACCATGTGCTGGTGACGCTGAGTAAGGTCTGCGCGCCGTTCATTCCGTTCCTGAGCGAGGAAATCTATCAGAATCTGGTGGTCAACAACGTGCCGGGCGCGCCGGAATCCGTGCATCTGTGCGACTTCCCGACGGCGGATGAAAGCGCCATCGACGCGGATATGGAAGCGCAGATGGACGCGCTGGTGGAAGTGGTGCAGCTGGGCCGCGCGTGCCGCAATCTGGCGAACATCAAGACCCGTCAAACCGCCGCGAAGCTCTACGTCAAGGGCGCGTCCTTCTCCGAAAGCTATCAGGCGCTGTGCGAGGATGAGCTGAACGTGAAGGAAGTTGTGTTCACCGAGTCCGCGCGCGAGTTCACGACGTATCAGCTGAAACCCCAGATGCGCACCCTTGGCCCGAAGTACGGCAAGCTGCTGGGCAAGATTGGCCAGCACCTGCAGACGATGGACGGCAACGATGTCGTCGATGCGTTCGAGCGCGGCGAAACCGTGTCGTTTGACATTGACGGCACTTTGGTCACGCTGGGCAAGGACGATGTGCTGACTTCGCCGATGCAGAAATCGGGCTTTGTCGCGCAGGAAGATAAGGGCGTGACGGTTGTGCTGGACACGAACCTGACGCCGGAGCTGATTGCGGAGGGCTATGTCCGCGAGGTCGTCAGCAAGGTGCAGACGATGCGCAAGGAGTCCGATTTCGACGTGACCGACCGCGTGGATGTGCGCTACGAGTGCGGCGACGTGCTGGCGAGCGCCATCGAGAGCGGCGTCGATATGCTCAAGCGCGGCACGCTGGCGGAAGTCGTCGAGCGCGCCCCGATGGACGACACGTTCATCGTTCGCGACTGGTCGATCAACGGTCAGGACTGCAAGCTGGGCGTGCGGGTGCACAAGGCGTAAGAGGGGGAGGCACCAGAGGCTCTGCCTCTGGACTCCGCAAGGGGCGTTGCCCCTTGACCCTTCCGCGCGATTGGGTTGGTGACACTTTCAGGCTATGCCCGCGTGTTTATCCGGCGAACCTGCGGTTCGGATTAGATGCTCTGGAATAAACTTCCGGCATCAGTCAAGAAACATGAAACCCCAAGAGTGGCGGCGCCGAAGGAGTCCAGAGGGCGACCGGAAAGCCCTCTGGTTGCTGCGGACAAGTCCAGTTAGTTAGAACCCAAAAGCAATTTGCCCAAAGAACCGAAACAAACTTTCTTTCCCCCGGAACGATGCGCAACACCATCGTTCCGGGCTTTACTTTTGGCGTGTTTCATGGTAAGATAGACTGTCAAAGTATCCAGAAAGCGGGGCTGTACCATGCCTTTTAAGTTCGCCTTCATCGGGCAGGATATTCCGATGCACCTGCCGTTCCTGCTCGTCGATTTCCTCTACGCCGGCAAAGAGGATGGCATTCTCGCGGTAGAGGAGAAAAACGCCGCCATGCGCGATGTCCTCCAACACTATGCCGAGGCCATCGTCTACGCCAGCGGCCGCAAGGCGCAGGTCATCGTTTCCGGCAATCGGCAGGAAGTCCTCATGGGCGCGGACTGCGTCGTTTACGCGGGCGACTGCATGGCGGCGACGCGCTTCCGGCAGGATCAGGAGGCCCTTGGCGGCGTGAAGGAGGATGATCCCGGTCTGAGCGATCAGGCGCGCGTCCACGGCGGCATTGAGGGGCTGCTGCATACGCTCCGTCAGGGCGAAGTGGTGCTGGATTTGTGCCGCAATATGCGCTCCGCCTGCCCGAAAGCGATTGTCGTGACGCTGGGGCAGCCCGTCGCCCGCACGACGCAGCTGTTTCTCGGCGCGGGTTTTCAGGCGTATGGGCTGGATGATGCCGCCTATCGCGGAAACACCGTGCCGCGGCTGGCAAAGGCGCTCTTTCGCAAGGAGGATGCGGTCGAGGCGGTCACGGCGGGTCTGCCGGGCTTCTCGTTCCTCGTGTCCCTGCGCGAAAAGGGCAAGAATGTTGATTTGATTCCTGCGCTTCGGCAGATGGCGGAGGAGGACAAGCTCGGCCGCCTGACACATCGCTGGCTGGGCTGGTACGACGCGATTGCCGTGGGTGACGTGGTGCGCCACGCGGAGTTCCTGGCGGCGGAGGAGGACTACATCCCCGAAGAGAACCCGGCGTTCGGCGAAAGCATTGAGAAGCGCAAAGAGCGCATTGCCCACATGAACACGATTGGTCACGAGGGGGCAAAAACGCCCGACGGTATGACGGCGCAGCTGATGCTATTGAAGGATACGCCGCCGACGCGCCCTGTTCGCCTTGCGCTGGCGATTCTGCGGAAGGAAACGGCGGTGATTCCGGCGGTTGCGCATCAAAATCGCGGAGAACTGCCGCAGCTGCCGCCGAACGCGATTATCGAAAGCGACCTGCATTTGGCGGACGGCTTGGTGCAGCCGCAGGGGATTCGCGTGCCTGCGCCGCTGGCGGAAATCATGATGGACATTGACGAGACGAACCGCTTAGCTGCCTTGGCGGCAACGGGCGACTGGTCGGCGCTGCGGGAAGCGGTGGAGGTAGACCCGGCGCTGGAAGGGCTGGACAGGCTGTATGTGCAGGAGGTTGTGCGGCGGCTGGTGCAGCTCAATGGGGATGTCCTTTCAAGATTAGTCGATGATGAAGAGTTTTGACAATTGCTTCTTTGTCATTATGCAGCAGGGGATTTCGCCTCTGCGGAGGCGACCAAAGGGCTTTCCGATCGCCCTTTGG